>SWCH01002131.1_pt2 | contig 13991 bp, 10 predicted proteins | sample 4690051 | NCBI WGS metagenome assembly SWCH01 (sample SAMN10267282, study PRJNA491770) | bioreactor metagenome | isolation source: DHS bioreactor inoculated with | place: Japan: off Shimokita Peninsula | reverse complement strand
TTATGAAATCCGGCGCGCGGCGCTGCCGCTTGAAGAAAGGGCCGACGCATGAGCGCGCGGGCCATCGGGTTCTACGCGCTGCTGATCGTGCTCTTCACGGTCGCAGATCAGGTGGTGAAGGAAGTGGTTGAGACCATGATGCCGCTGCATGAGCGGATCGAGCTTCTGCCGTTCCTCTCGCTTCTGCATTCACGCAACACCGGCATTGCCTTCTCCATGTTTTCCGGCATGAGCGACATGGCACTCAGCCTCGTGATGGCAGGCGTGATCCTGTTCATCGGGTATCTCGCATTGCGCACGGGGTCTGCCCAAAAATGGGCACGGCTCGGCTTCGCGCTCATTCTGGGTGGGGCATTCGGCAATCTCATCGACCGGCTCACCAACGGTTTCGTCACCGACTACATCTATTTCCACACGCCGGTCTGGTCGTTTGCGATCTTCAATCTGGCCGATGTGTTCATCACTGTCGGCGCGGGACTTGTCATCCTCGACGAGTTTCTTGACTGGCGGCGCGGCCGCACGGGCGGCGAGACGCGCGCGGATTGACCTCGCGTCCGCCGCGCCGCAAAGTCTGCGATCATCGATGACCGTAACCAGCCGGAGTGAGTGATGGCGGACACGTTTCAAGCGGTTCTGATTTCACGCGACGAGGACAAGAAGCAGTCCGTCGAATGGACGGAGCTTTCCGAAGACGATCTGATGGAGGGCGACGTTACAGTCGCCGTGGAGGCGACCACCGTCAACTACAAGGACGGGCTCGCCATCACCGGTAAGGCCCCTGTGGTGCGGCGCTTTCCCCTCGTGCCGGGCATCGATTTCGCCGGCACGGTTGTGAAATCCTCCCATGACGGCTGGAAAGAGGGCGATAAGGTCATTCTCAATGGCTGGGGCGTGGGCGAGACGCATTACGGCGCCTATGCCGGGCGCGCGCGGGTGAATGGCGACTGGCTGGTGCCGCTGCCCGATGGCATGAGCGCCAGGGATGCGATGGCCGTGGGCACCGCCGGCTATACGGCCATGCTGTGCGTTATGGCGCTGGAGCGTCACGGCATCAACCCGGAGCGCGGGCCGGTGGTGGTGACGGGGGCGGCCGGCGGTGTCGGCTCTGTCGCCATCGCGCTTCTGGCCGGGCAGGGGCATCACGTGATCGCCTCCACCGGACGCGCATCCGAAGCCGATTACCTGAAGGAGCTCGGCGCATCAGAAATCATCGACCGGGAGGAGCTTTCCGGTCCCGCCCGTCCCCTCGGCAAGGAACGCTGGGCAGGTGGCATTGATGCGGTGGGCAGCCACACGCTCGCCAATGTGCTTTCCATGACCTCCTATGGCGGCGCGGTGGCGGCCTGCGGGTTGGCGCAGGGCATGGACCTGCCGGCCAGTGTCGCGCCGTTCATCCTGCGCGGCGTCTCGCTATTGGGCGTTGATTCCGTCATGGCGCCGAAGGAGCTGCGCATGGAGGCCTGGCAGCGCATTGCCAAAGAACTCGACCACAAAAAACTTGGCGCCATCGCAAGCGTCGTGCCGTTCAGCGACGTGATTTCGGCTGCAACGGACATCATCGAGGGCAGGGTGCGCGGACGCGTGGTTGTGGAGATGCCCAGTTAAGCCATTCGCTAAAATTCGAACGGCCAGCCAAAAGCTTCCGTAATGCCCGCCGCCTATTGTCTGCGCCATGACAATGGCGGGGAAAAACAAAGGCGACCCGAAGCCGGCAAGGACGCTCCCCCCGGAGCGGCAGCCGCGCAAGAGGATCCGCATCAGGCCACCGGCGCTGGCGCCGGTGCGGCTTCCCGTGCCGACGCATCATGGCGAATTGGCCATCGGCCTGGCGATTCTGCTGATTGCGGGGCTGAGTCATCTGACCGGTGCCTCACCGCTCATCAGCATGGCGCTTCTGGCACTGGGTGGCGTTGCGCTGGCGCTCGCCCTTCGCGCGTCCATGGTGGATCGACGCATGGCATCGGTTCTGGCCGAATCCGAAGCGGTCAATCGCGGCGAGCTCGAAGAACTGGCCGACCGCATGTGGGAACTGCGCGAAAGCGAGGAGCGCTTTCACGGGCTGGTGGATGCGCTGGGTGACCTGATCGTCCACCGAGACCGCAGCGGCCGCATCGTCTATGTGAACCGCGTGTTTGCAGACCTTCTGGGCCGCGACCCTTCCACCCTGGTGGGCCGCACGCTGAGCCAGCTCGGCATCGATATCGGCCTCGTGCCCGATGCCGCCTTCACCGATGGCGAATGCCTGAGCTCCACCGATGTGGCGATCCACACGCGTGGCGGGGTGCGCTGGTATTCATGGATCGAGCACTCGGTGCGCGACGACAGCGCGGATTCGGTGTCGCACCGGGCCATTGCGCGCGACATCACCGCCCGCAAGCGGGCCGAGACGGCGCTGATCAACGCGCGCGAACGCGCCGAACAGGCAAGCCGCGCGAAATCGAGCTTCCTCGCCACGGTGAGCCATGAAATCCGCACGCCGATGAACGGCATTATGGGCATGGCGACACTTCTGGCCGACACGGAACTGACGCCCGAGCAGCGCACCTATGTGGGCGCGGTATCCACTTCTGCGAGCGCGCTTGTGGCGCTGATCGAGGATCTGCTCGACTATTCCAAGATCGAGGCGGGGCGGCTGGAACTGGAGCCCCAGGCGCTCCCGGTGAACGAGCTCGTGGAGAACGTGGTCGAACTGCTGTCTGCCCGCGCCTTTGCGAAGAACATCGGCCTTGGCTGCTACATCGCGCCGGATGTGCCCGAAACCATCACGGCGGATCCGGGCCGCCTGCGCCAGGTGCTGATCAACCTGCTCGGCAATGCGCTGAAATTCACCGACGAGGGCGGGGTGACGGTCGCGGTTTCGCGCGCCGAGAAGAATGGTGCGCCGGCGCTGCGGATTTCCGTTTCCGATTCCGGCCCCGGGCTCGAAAAGGACGACATCAACCGCATTTTCAAGGATTTCGAACAGGTGGACGGCAGCTCCACCCGCCGCCATGGCGGCGCGGGGCTCGGCCTTGCCATCACCAAGCGCATTGTCGACGCGATGAATGGTTCGATCAGCGTGGCGAGCACGCCGGGCGAGGGCTCGGAATTTGCCGTGCTCCTGCCGCTGGGCGCGGAGGCGGAAGAGGCGGGCCGCGTCGAACCCGTGCTTGAAGGGATCAACGCCGTCATTCTCTCGCCCTTCGCACAGGAGGCCGAGACCATCGCCATGACCGTGCGTGTCCATGGCGGGCGCGCGGCCATCGCCGCCACTGCGGAGGATGCGGCAAGGCTCGCCGAAGAGAGCGGTCGGCCGTTCAACACGGTGCTGGTCGACGCTTCGCTTGAAAGCGACGATGGCGCGCTGATCACCCGTCTGCACAAGCTCGGCGTGGGCGGAGATCGTGCGCTGACGCTGATCACGCCTTCCGAGCGCGGGCGGCTTCCCGCGTTTCGCGCCAGCGGCTATGGCGCCTTTCTCGCCCGGCCCGTGCGTGGCAGGACGCTTCTGCGCCAGCTTTTGGGCAGCAAGGGCGAGGCCATCTGGCCGGCTGCCGAAGCGCTCGGCCGCACGCATGATGCCGGGACCATGGGCCGGCGCGCGGGCGGGCTCAACATTCTGGTCGCCGAGGACAACGAGATCAACGCCATGCTGGCGCGCGCCACACTGTCTCGCGCGGGGCATCGGGTCACGCTCGTCTCCAACGGGCGCGAGGCGGTGGAGGCGGTGAGCGCGCCGGGCACACGCTTCGATGCGGTGCTGATGGACCTGCACATGCCGGTGATGGACGGGCTCGACGCCATCAACGCCATCCGCCGGCACGAGGAGGAAACCGGGTTGGCGCCACTGCCCATCCTCGTTCTCACCGCCGACGGGCAGGAGGAGACGCGCAGCGGCGTGCTTGCCCATGGCGCCAATGGCTTTGTCACCAAGCCGCTCGACCCTGACGAACTTCTGGCCGCGCTGGAGCTGCAGGTCACGGCCTGAAAACAGGGTGGGGCATACCGGCCCGGCGCCCGCTGTGACGGCCTACTTCTCCCCGCACCCGCTCGTCATCCCCGGGCTTGACCCGGGGATCCATTCCGTGACCGGAGCGGCGGGTTCTGGCCGACCGGCATGGATCCTCGGGTCAGGCCCGAGGATGACGAAGGGGAAGGTGGCTTCGTTATTCATCTCCGGTGAGGGGCAAGCGTAGGTGAGGAACGAGCGGTTCGATTGGGCGGGTTGCGACAGGGATAGGGGTTGGTGTCTTTCCACGCACGCCGGATCGCCGTGCCTCCACGCTCAGGATGAGGGCTGTGTGGGCCTTCGCCCTCCAAGCACCGCGTCATTCCGGGCTCGACACGGGACCCATTGAGAAGCGAGGCCGCGGTCCGCAGAAGGCCTGCCGGTGAAGCAGGGGCGATGCCCGGACCGCGCACCCGCTTGCCGCTCACCCCCTGTGACGGTAGTGTCATAGTTCTGTCGCAAGCGACCACTATTTCAGCGTCAACGCCAAGCGGAGGAGAATCAGCAATGCAGGGCATCACGCTGAACCGGGCCCCTCTCGATGACCAGGCCGCAAGGCCGCCGCTCGCCGGCGATGCCGGGGATGCGCTTCTGGGCCGCATCGGCTCGCTCGAAGTGCGCCTTGCGCGCAGCGAGGAGGAGATTGCCGCGGCCCAGAGCATTCGCTACCGGGTTTTCTACAATGAGATGGGCGCGAAAGCGCCGCTCGGCGCGCTGAGTGCCGATCGGGATGCGGATGCGTTCGATGCCGTGTGCGACCATCTTCTGGTGTTCGACACCGCGCTGACGGGCGAGGATGTGGACCGCATTGTCGGCACCTACCGGCTTCTGACGCCGGAGGGCGCGCGCCGGGCCGGAAAATTCTACTCCGCAGACGAATTCGCCATCGAAACGCTGATGGCCCGCCACCAGGGCCGCCGCTTTCTGGAGCTTGGACGCTCCTGCGTTCTGCCGCCCTACCGCACCAAACGCACGATCGAGCTTCTGTGGCAGGGCATCTGGGCCTATTGCCGCAAGAAGCGCATCGACGTGATGATGGGCTGCGCCTCCTTCCCCGGCGTTGTGCCGGCGGCCCATGCGGAGGCGCTCTCCTTCCTCGGGCATTTCTGCCAGGTGGAGGCCGATTGGCATGTGCGCGCCGTCGCCAGCCGCTATGCGCCGATGGATTTGATGCCGAAGGAGGCGATCCAGACCCGCTCGGCGCTTGCCGCCATGCCGCCCCTCGTCAAAGGCTATCTGCGCCTCGGCGCCCGCTTCGGCGATGGCTGCGTGATCGACCATGATTTCGGCACCACGGATGTGTTCGTGGTCCTGCCGGTGGAGGCGATCTCGGACCGGTATATCAATTACTACGGGGCCGAAGCGCAGCGTTTTGCGGCTTGATTGATGGCCGCGCTGATGCGCGGCTAGGAGTGAGCGACATGAAGGCCGGGTGATGCGTGAGGCGCGTCGCCCGGTTTTTTAATGGTGGGGCGTGTCGTGTTCTGGAAGTTGCGTCTGCGTCGTACAAATAATTTCCCTGATCTGAACGATCTGGTCGCTTATCTTCAGCTTTAAGTAGACGCAAGGTCGAAGAGATTGTTGTTTCAGTTTGCAGAGGGGGGGGCGGTAGATATCTAGAAATATATTTAGGAACTTAAAAAATATCTAGTGTCGGTACGTTGGTGGTTAAGAGGAAACCCAAAACAATTGACCTCCATGTAGTGATCCTGCTATTTTTAACATCTGAATGAATAAATTTTCCACTCAAAGAATATGGAGATGTTATGTCTTTAATTTCCATTCGGGATTTTTCTTGCATAAAGAAAGCTGATATAAAAATTAAGAAAGTTAATGTAATTATTGGTCCTCAGGGGTCAGGGAAAAGTGTTGCGACTAAGTTAATCTACTTCTTCAATGATATAATTCCGTCAATAATTTCGAGGGCCGAAGACGGAATGACCATAAACGAGTTCAAGGCGCATATAAAAAGGTCTTTTACTGTTTGGTTTCCGCCGCAAGCATGGGGGGATAAGCGGTTTCAGATTAACTTTAATGATGGGAAATTTGGTGTCCGAATATTGAGGAGAAAAATGGGTGGTAAACTATCGGGCGAAGTGTCTGTTAAATTTTCTCCTTGGCTTGATGAGCTTTACAGCGTTTCCCAGAGTGCATTTAATGAAATAAATGAGAAAATTTATGAAGATGATGATGAGGGAGTTGTTACATCGCATCATATTGAGATGTCTTCCAGAATAAGAGGTGCTATATGGTCTCATATTAGAAGAAGTGCCGATTTTAATGTTGTTAACAATCAGGTGTTCATTCCAGCTGGTAGAGCTTTTTTTACCAGCATTGGAAAGATGGTCGCTGGTCTTGAGCAGGGAGTGAGTCTAGATCCGGCGACGCTCCGGTTTGCGAGGCTCTTTGCGAGCTGGCGGGATCTGCCTAGTTATACTCCGAGAGCCTTAATGGAGGCGGATTTTCAGGACCGGCGCCGTAAAGTTATGATCGATTTCTTTGGCGGAGTCGTTCAAGTGAAAAGGGAGAGTGAGTTCATTGAGATGGAGGATGGTCGAAAGGTTCCCTTCTCTTCTCTGTCGAGTGGTCAGCAAGAACTTCTTCCTATATGGTTTTTTCTTGATAATATTATGTCTATTGATGAGAGAAATAGACACCGAAGCGCGATAATTAATCGAAGAACTTCCGATTTGATTTATATAGAAGAGCCTGAAGCGCATCTATTTCCGAAGGCTCAGTGCGACCTTCTTGATGTTTTGATTTCAAGAGTGACTGGAGGCAATCCTCGCAGGAGAATGATAATAACGACGCACAGTCCGTATTTGATGTCGCGCTTAAATGTTCTTCTAACGGCTGGAAGGCTTTCTCGTAGGAGGAAGATAAATACGAAAATTGGTCTTATTGTTCCGAGAGAATCGTGGCTTAACATTGAGGATTTCTCTGCGCTGAAAATTGATGATGGTGTTGTTTCGTCAATTATTGACGATGATGAGGGGCTGGTGGACGCTGTATTTCTGGATGAAGTATCCGATGTTATATCTCAGGATTTTGAAAATCTTTTGGAATTGGAGGGGGGGATATAATTATGTGTATAGATGTCGTAAGTCACAGTAAGATAAAGGTGGAGGAGAATAGGAAGAAGGTTGTATTTTTAAACAAAGAGCGTGAATCTTATGAGGTTGGTAGGATAGATGGTTGTTTAGTTTCGGAGGGGGTTAGGGCGGATTATTTTGTTTCAAACAAAGAAAAAACGGTCCTTATAGAGCTTAAGGGAATTAATATTTCTCACGCTTGTGAGCAGTTGTTTGCGGCGATTGAGCACAATAACGTAAAAAAGAATATAAAAGAAAATGTTGGATTTATTGTGGTTTGCTCTAGATTTCCAAAGGCTTCAACTACTGTCCAGCGGGCAAAGACGAAGGCGATGAGTAAGTATAGGGCGAAATTCAGTGTTTTCTGTACGAGGGTAGAGTTGAATATTTCTGATTGTTGATTGGGTTGTTCTGGTTGTCGTGAGAGCAGACGTTTGGGTGATACGTTTTTCATGTTACCGAAGCCGCGCTCACGCGCGGCCCCATAGAATCTCGTCGCTGTCACAGCTCAAACCGCCGCGTTATACGCCGCAATCGCCGCCATGTTCACGATATCGGAATCCTTCGCGTTCAGCGAAACCACCTGAACAGACTTGTTCAGCCCCACCAGAAGCGGGCCGATGACGGTGGAGCCGCCCAGTTCCTGCAGCATCTTGGTGGAGATGGAGGCGGAGTGGAAGGCGGGCATGACCAGCACGTTGGCCGGGCCCGACAGGCGGCAGAAGGGATATTGCTGCATCAGGCCCGGGTTCAGCGCCACATCGGCGGCCATCTCGCCATCATATTCGAAATCGACCCGGCGCTTGTCGAGGATCTTCACCGCCTCCTGCACACGCTCGGAGCGCTCGCCCGGCGGGTGGCCGAAGGTGGAATAGGCGAGCATCGCCACGCGCGGTTCATAGCCCATGCGGCGGGCCTGTCCGGCGGCTTCCTCGGCAATGTCGGCCAGCTCCTCGGAATTGGGCATGTCGTGCACCGCCGTATCGGCCACCAGCACGGTGCGCCCGCGGCACAGCGCCAGCGTGACGCCGATCACCCGGTGGCCGGGGCGCGCGTCGATCACGCGGCGCACATCGTCGAGCACGGTGGAATAGTTGCGCGTCACGCCGCTCACCATCGCATCCGCATCGCCCAGCGCCACCATGGTGGCGGCGAAATGGTTGCGGTCGTTGTTGATCAGGCGCTGCGCATCGCGGAAGAGATAGCCCTTCCGCTGCAGGCGCTCATAGAGATAGTCGGCATAGATGCTGTTGCGGCGCGAAAGCCGCGCATTGATGATCTCGATGCCGGATTTGGAAAGATCCACGCCCGCCTGCCGCGCCGTCTCGCGGATCTGCTCCTCCCGGCCGAGCAGGATGGCGGTGCCGAGCTTCTGGTTCACATAGGAGGCGGCAGCGCGCATCACCTGTTCTTCCTCGCCCTCGGCGAAGACCACACGCTTGGGCTGGCGGCGCACCCGGTCGTAGATGCGCTGCAGCGTCGAGGCGAGCGGGTCGCGGCGGGCCGAAAGCTCGTTTTCGTATTTCTGCATGTCCAGGATGGGGCGGCGGGCAACGCCCGAATCCATCGCCGCCTTTGCGACAGCCACCGGCACGGCCGAGATGAGGCGCGGGTCGAACGGCACGGGAATGATGTAGTTGGGGCCGTATTTCGGGCGGTTGCCCTGATAGGCGGCGGCCACATCGTCCGGCACGTCCTTGCGGGCAAGCTCGGCCAGCGCCTCGGCGGCGGCCACCTTCATCGCGTCGTTGATGGTGGTCGCGCGCACATCGAGCGCGCCACGGAAGATATAGGGGAAGCCGAGGACGTTGTTGACCTGGTTGGGATAGTCCGAGCGGCCCGTCGCCATGATGGCGTCGGTGCGGATTTCGGCCACTTCCTCCGGCGTGATCTCCGGGTCGGGATTGGCCATGGCGAAGATGATCGGGTTTTTCGCCATGGACTGCACCATGGCCGGCGTCAGCGCGCCCTTGGCCGAAAGGCCGAAAAACACATCCGCCCCTTCCAGCGCCTCGGCCAGCGTGCGCTTGTCGGTCTCGACGGCATGGGCGGATTTCCACTGGTTCATGCCTTCCTCGCGGCCCTTGTAGACCACGCCCTTCGTGTCGCAGAGGAAGACGTTTTCCGGCGCAAGGCCAAGCGATTTGGCAAGCTCGATACAGGCAATGCCGGCAGCCCCCGCGCCATTGCAGACAAGCTTGGTCGTCTTGATGTCGCGGTCGGTGAGGTGCAGCGCGTTGATGAGGCCGGCGAGCGCGATGATGGCCGTGCCGTGCTGGTCGTCATGAAAGACGGGGATGTCCATCAGCTCGCGCAGCCGGCTTTCAATGATGAAGCACTCGGGCGCCTTGATGTCTTCCAGATTGATGCCGCCGAAGGAGGGGCCGAGCAGCTTGACGCAGTTCACGAAGGCGTCGGCGTCTTCGGTGTCGACTTCCAGATCGATGGAATCGACATCGGCGAAGCGCTTGAAGAGCACGGACTTGCCCTCCATCACCGGCTTGGAGGCGAGCGCGCCCAGATTGCCGAGGCCGAGGATCGCCGTGCCGTTGGAGATGACGGCCACCATGTTGCCGCGCGTGGTGTAGTCGAAGGCGCGGCTCGGGTCCTCGGCAATGGCCTGAACGGGAACCGCCACGCCCGGAGAATAGGCGAGCGAGAGGTCGCGCTGCGTCGCCATCGGCTTTGTGGGGGTGATTTCCAGCTTGCCGGGTCTGCCGGATGAGTGGAAGTCGAGCGCTTCCTGCGGGCTGACGGACGGTCCCTGACGTTCGGACTTTTTATCGTTGGGCATGTCGGCTTGTTTCCTCCGGGAGACGGGCTCTGGCTTATGCTTTCTGTGGAGTTTTGCCAGTGACGGGTGCATAAGGCTACACTTTTGCCCAGTAAATGGCCAAGCAGATTGAAGCTGTTGATTTGAAGCCAGTACAAAGCCAATGCAAAGGCTGGGGAGCCCTCCTTGAACGACGAAACGCCCATGCGCCACAAGGCAATGCAGGCCGCCGCCGGGGCAACGCCCATGATGGCGCAATATATCGAGATCAAGACGGCCAATCCCGATTCGCTCCTGTTCTATCGCATGGGCGATTTCTATGAGCTGTTCTTCGAGGATGCGGAGATTGCCAGCCGGGCGCTGGGCATCACGCTCACCAAGCGCGGCAAGCATCAGGGCGACGACATTCCCATGTGCGGCGTGCCGGTGCACGCGGCGGACGATTATCTGCAGAAGCTGATCGGCCTTGGCCATCGCGTGGCCGTCTGCGAGCAGATGGAAGACCCGGCGGAGGCCAAGAAGCGCGGTTCGAAATCCGTGGTAAAGCGCGATGTGATCCGGCTGGTCACGCCGGGCACCATCACCGAGGAAAAGCTGCTCGATCCCTCCGAGGCCAATTATCTGATGGCGCTTGGCCGGGTGAAGGGCGGGGATGAGAGCCTTGCGCTTGCCTGGATCGACATTTCCACCGGCGCGTTCCGCGTGGCGCCCACGCGGCCCGACCGGCTTCTGGCCGATGTGCTGCGCATCGACCCGCGCGAGCTGATCGTGCCCGAGGCTGTCTACTACGACGAGGCTTTCCGGTCTGCCTTCGACGTGCTGGGGCGAGTGGCCAATCCACAGCCGGCGAACCTGTTCGATTCCGCCTCCGCCGAAATGCGCCTGACGCGCTTTTATGGCGTGGCGACGCTGGAAGGTTTTGGCCGTTATTCCCGCGCCGAGCTTTCGGCCATTTCCGGTGCTGTCGCCTATGTGGAGAAGACCCAGAAGGCAGAGCGTCCGCCGCTTGGCCGCCCGGAACGCGACGATGAAGGCGCGAGCCTGTTCATCGACCCGGCGACCCGCGCCAATCTGGAGCTTGGCCGGACGCTTTCGGGCAGCCGCGATGGCAGCCTTGCCAAAGCCATCGACCGCACGGTGACGGGCGCGGGCAGCCGGCTTTTGTTCGAGCGGCTCATGTCACCGCTCACCGATCCGGAAGCGATTGGCAGGCGGCTCGATGCGGTCTCGTTCTTTCTTTCCGAGCCGGGCCTGCGCGAAGATGTGCGCCGGCTTTTGAAAGGTGTGCCGGACATTGCCCGCGCGCTCTCGCGCCTGGCGCTCAACCGTGGCGGCCCGCGCGATCTCGGCGCGCTCGCCTCCGGTTTCGAGGCGGCGCATGGCGTGGCGGAGCTGCTTCAGGGCAGGGACGCGCCGGCGGAGATCGCCGGAGCGCTTTCCGGCATAGCCGGTCTTCCCATGGATTTTGCCGCCCATCTTGCGCGCGCGCTTTCTGATGAGCTTCCGCTATTAAAGCGCGACGGCGGTTTCATCCGCGCTGGCTACAATGACGAGCTGGACGAGATGCGCGCGCTTCGCGACCAGTCGCGCCGGGTGATCGCCGAGATGGAGCGGCAGCTTGCCGAGGAGACGGGCGTCAAGTCGCTCAAGATCCGGCACAACAATGTGCTCGGCTATTATATCGAGGTCACGGCCAACAATGCCGGCGTGATGACCGGCACGGATGAGGCCAAGGCCCGCTTCATCCATCGCCAGACCATGGCCAACGCCATGCGCTTCACCACGACGGAACTGGCGGAACTGGAAACGAAGATCGCCAATGCCGCCGACCGGGCCCTGCAGATCGAGCTCGGCGTCTTCGATCGGCTGCTGTCGGAAGCCGTGTCCGCCGCCGATAGCATCCGCGCTGCGGCGGATGCTTTGGCGGTGCTTGATGTTTCGGCCGCACTTGCCGAACTGGCGGAAGCGGAAAACTATTGCCGCCCGCAGGTGGACGACAGTCTCGACTTCCACATCGAGGGTGGACGGCATCCCGTGGTGGAGCAGGCGTTGCGCAGGCAACTGGCCGAACCGTTCGTTGCCAATGACTGCGACCTCTCGCCGACAGGTGAGGAGCAGGCCGGTGCGATCTGGCTTCTGACCGGCCCGAACATGGGCGGTAAATCGACATTTTTGCGCCAGAACGCGCTGATCGCGGTAATGGCGCAGATGGGCTCCTTCGTGCCGGCGTCCGTTGCGCGCATCGGCGTGGTGGATAGGCTCTTCAGCCGCGTCGGCGCATCCGACGATCTGGCGCGCGGCCGCTCGACCTTCATGGTCGAGATGGTGGAGACCGCGGCGATCCTCAATCAGGCGGGGCCGCGCGCGCTGGTGATTCTTGACGAGATCGGCCGCGGCACGGCGACGTTTGACGGCCTCTCCATCGCCTGGGCGGCGGTTGAATATCTGCATGAGCAGAACCGCTGCCGGGCGCTGTTCGCCACCCATTTCCACGAGATGACCGCGCTTTCGGAAAAACTCGGACGGCTGTCGAATGTCACCATGCGGGTGAAGGAATTCGAGGGCGATGTGGTGTTCCTGCACGAGGTGGGACGCGGCGCGGCCGACCGTTCCTACGGCGTGCAGGTGGCGCGGCTCGCCGGTCTGCCCCATGCGGTGGTGGAGCGCGCGCGCGAAGTGCTCCAGCAGCTCGAAGAGGGCGAGACCTCCGGCAAGGCGTCGAAGCTGATCGACGATCTGCCGCTCTTCTCGGTGGCGGCGAAACAGGAAGCGAAAGCGCAAAAGACGCCGGATCGGATTGGCGAGGAACTGCTGGCGATCAACCCGGATGATCTGACACCGCGTGAAGCGCTGGAGGCGCTCTATCGGCTGAAGCAGCTTGCGGCTGAGAAATAGGCTGCGCGACGGCAGGCGGTCTGGCATGGATCCTCGGGTCAAGCCCGAGGATGACGAAGAAACGGGCTGCGTGGAAGCTCGCTATGGCTGGGCTTGCCGATATTCTCCTGCTGAGGTGTTATTGCCGGGTTGAACGGGAAAGGCTGTTCTGTGACCGGCTATGTCTACATGCTAGCGAGCCAGAAACGGGGAACGATCTATATCGGCGTTACCAACGATCTGGGACGGCGAATCGTAGAGCACAAGGAAGGTCGGATTCCCGGCTTCACCAGTCGATATGGAGTGACCCGGCTTGTCTGGTACGAAGAGCATTTTGATATGCGCGACGCCATCCAGCGGGAGAAGTCGCTGAAACGCTGGTCGCGTCAGTGGAAAATCGACTTGATCGAGAAAACCAACCCGGAGTGGAACGAGCTTTTGCGTGGGTGGGGTTGGTCGTGATGCTTTGACGTTCCGGCATGGATCCTCGGGTCAAGCCCGAGGATGACGAGTGTGTTTTGACGCTTGTTCGCAACCGTATCCAGGCCGGACTGGAGATCACTCCCCCGTCGTCATCCTCGGGCTTGACCCGAGGATCCATGCCTGAACATTCCAGCAGGGTCGCCTAAAGCACATCGCCCCAGTCGGCCTTGCGGGCGGCCTTGAAGGAGGGGCCTTCGCGGCGGGTGATGAGGCGCTCGTCCAGGGCACCGTCGCTGGTGCACAGTTTCAGGCGCACCATGCCGCTGGATGTTTTCGGTGGGGCGAGCACGCGGTCGGGGCGCACGTCGGGCGCGTGGCGAGACACCGCCAGATAGCTGAATTTTTCATCCTCCCACGGCACCTCGCCGCCCTTGGCTGTGCGGTGCAGGCGCGAGCGGGCGACGCGGCGCGAAAAATGACACCAGTCGGGCGCAGCCACCGGGCAGGGCGCGTGGTGCGGGCAGGGGGCCAGAATATGGCCGCCAAGGGCGATCAGCCGGTCTCGCGCGGCAAGAATGCGCTGCCACCCGGCAGGGGTGCCCGGCTCCACAATCACCAGCGTGTCGGCGGTCAGCGCCCAGAGACGGTCGATCAGCGCATCGCGTACCGCCGGAGCAAGTTCGTCCAGAACGTAGCAGAGCGTCACGAGGTCGGCGGGCGCGATATCGGTGAGACCGTCTTCGATGCCTGCCGCATGCCACCTGGCTGCCACGGGAAGAGCTTCAGCAAGCCTCGCGCCGGTCTCACGCATGGCAGCGCTCGTTTCGACCAGCGTTGCGGT
>SWCH01001520.1_pt1 | contig 14297 bp, 17 predicted proteins | sample 4690051 | NCBI WGS metagenome assembly SWCH01 (sample SAMN10267282, study PRJNA491770) | bioreactor metagenome | isolation source: DHS bioreactor inoculated with | place: Japan: off Shimokita Peninsula | reverse complement strand
CAATGAAATAAATATAATAGAATATGCAAATTCAGTAAAAATTGCCCTTGGCTGTAATAGTGTTAAGTTATTTTGCAGTGATAAGAGCAAAAAAATATCTAAAGTAGCATTTTGTGGTGGCAGTGGAAGTGAGTTTATTGAAGATGCTATTAAAAATAAAGCAGACATATATATAACCGGTGATATCAAATATCATCAAGCACAAGATGCAATGAAAAATGGTTTATCCATAATAGATGCAGGACATTACTATACAGAACATCACATTATACATAATATAAAAAAGGCGTTTGAGAAAGCAGATAATTTAAATGTTATTACATTAAATAAAAACACTGTAGACGAAATGGTAATATAAGTGTAAAATAGATTTAAAGCTTAAAAACAGGAGTACAATATGAAAAAATCTTATGAATATATGAGGGTTGCAGTTGCTGTACCAAAAATAAAAATAGCAGATACAAAAAGTAATATTAATGAAATTTTATCAATTGTAAAAACTGCTTATTTAGAAAAAGATGTTAAAGTTATTGTTTTTCCGGAACTATGTATTACAGGCTATACATGTTCAGACTTGTTTAATCAAAAAACATTAATAAAAGGTTCGGAAGAGGCACTTAAATATTTACTAAACGAAACTAAAAAATTAAATATATTGATTGTAGTTGGAATGCCTGTCAAAGCAGATAACCAATTGTTTAATTGTGCAGTATTAATTAAAAATGGATTTATATTAGGTGTTGTTCCAAAGACATATGTTCCAAACTACAATGAATTTTATGAGAAGAGGTGGTTTGCCTCATCTACATCAAGAGTTAGCACAAAAGTAAATCTATGTGAACAAGAAGTATACTTTAATGAAAATTTGCTATTTAAAGATAGACTATCATCATTATGCATTGGTATAGATGTGTGTGAAGACTTATGGGTAAATCTTCCGCCTAGTTCATATCATACACTATATGGAGCTAATTTAATTCTCAATCCTTCAGCAAGTAATGAAACAATTGGCAAACCTGATTACAGAAGAGATATAGTTAGAATCCAATCGGCAAAATGTATTACAGCATATGCTTATACTTCAGCCGGAGAAACTGAAAGCACTACGGATGTTGTTTTTTCAGGTCATGCTTTAATATCTGAAAATGGAGTAATTCTGAGAGAAGAAAGAATCCCTGAAAAAAATGAAATTGTATTTGCAGATATAGATATAGAAAAGCTTACAAATGAAAGAATAAAATTTAATTCATTTATGAACAAAAATGAAAAAAGAGATTATCAATATGTTGAGTTTGATTTAGGATACAATGAAAATATAGAACTTGAAAGATATGTAGATGCGAAACCTTTTGTTCCATCTGACAAAGAAGAAAGATTCAAAAGGTGCAAGGAAATTATTAATATACAGGCAACGGGGTTATATCAAAGATTGTCTAAAATAGGAGCTAAAAAAGCTATTATAGGTATTTCTGGAGGACTGGACAGCACGTTAGCACTTGTTGTAACTGTAGAAGCATTTAAAAAACTTAAGCAACCCCTCAGTGGTATAATTGCCGTAACTATGCCTGGATTTGGAACAACAGGCAGAACATATAAAAATGCTTTGACACTAATGAAGGAGTTAGGTGTTACCACAAAGGAAATTTCAATTAAAGAAGCATGCATTCTGCATTACAACGATATAGGTCATGATATAAATATCCATGATATAACATATGAAAATGTTCAAGCAAGAGAAAGAACTCAAATTCTTATGGATTTATCAAATAAAGAAGGTGGAATAGTAGTTGGAACCGGCGATTTATCAGAGCTTGCACTAGGTTGGTGCACATATAACGGTGATCAAATGTCCATGTATGGAGTTAATTCAAGCATACCTAAAACATTAGTTAGGTATTTAGTAAAGTGGTATGCAGACGAAGTAACAACCGGCGATATTAAAGAAGCTCTGCTTGATATATGTGATACTCCTGTCAGTCCCGAGTTGCTTCCGCCTGATAAAGACGGAAATATTCAGCAACTTACAGAAAAAACAGTTGGTTCTTATGATTTAAATGATTTCTTTTTGTTTAACATGCTTAGAAACGGATATGAACCAGAAAAAATATATTATTTGGCTAAAATAGCATTTAAAGATATATATACAAAAGAAATTATTTTAAAAACATTGAAGAATTTTTACAGAAGGTTTTTTACTCAACAATTTAAGCGTTCATGTATGCCAGATGGTGTAAAAGTTGGATCAGTATCTCTATCACCAAGAGGTGATTGGAGAATGCCTAGTGATGCATCCTATAATTTATGGGTAGAGAAGTTAGATAATTTATCTTAAAAAATTAAAGCAACAATATATAAAAGCACTCGTATACGAGTGCTTTTATAACTTATTTGGTGAGTAAACACATAAGCCGAGTTCTGTATTAAACAATCATCTATCTACATTTACTGTTGCCGGTAAATTCTAGCGACCTACCATTTGGACTGTGACGAGCAGCCACTCCAAGGTCCGTTCTTGGTCTTGCTCCAGGTGGGGTTTACATAGCCAATTAGTCGCCTAATTGCTGGTGAGCTCTTACCTCGCCTTTCCATCCTTACCACTATAAGTGGCGGTATCTCTCTGTTGCACTATCCTTAAGGTTGCCCTCACTGGGTGTTATCCAGCACCTTTGCTCTATGGAGCTCGGACTTTCCTCATGTATCTCTACATGCGATTGTATAATTTACTCTATGACATAATACAATATATAGACGAAAATGTCAACCGGTATTTTATGCTGAGTTATTCATTATAATGATATTTATATAGCTAAAAAAAAGAACGCATAATGCGTTCTATACATAATATCTTATGGTTTTATTATAACTTCAAATTGAAATTAATTTTTTTATTTGTGAAGTATAGGAGATATTCTTTTATATATCAATAAAGTTATAGCTGATACGACAACACCTTTAAAAATATTAAAAGGTACAACTGCATATAATATAAAAGTTTTTAAATTTGTAATCAATGGATTTAAAGCACTTCCCATATCTACAAATGCTTGAATTGGCATTCCAAATACTTTAGCATACACAGGTAACAATAAATAGTAGTTTAAAATTGCTCCGATTACAGCAAGAGTCAATGTTCCAACAGCCATTCCAACTATAGCAGTTTTGCTGCTTTTATGATGTTTGTAAATGAATCCTGCTGGCACAATTAGGGAGCAGCCAATTAAAAAGTTTGCTAATTCTCCTACACCACCTGTAACTGTACCGTTTAGAACAAAATTCAGTAAAATTTTAATAAATTCAATTATTATTCCTGCAATAGGACCCATGGCAAAAGCTCCAATTAAAACAGGTATTTCACTTAAATCCAATTTGTAGAAATTTGGTGCAAACCACAATGGCATTTCCATAAGCATTAACACACCAGCAACTGCTGACAGTGCACCAATTTTTGTTAATGCTTTAACATAACTTCTTTCTTTTAAAACTAATTCATTTTTCATTTTTTCCTCCTTGTGCTATAGCACTATTTAAAGATTTACAAGAGGCATAATCACAGTCGAATAAATAGGGTTAGACATACAAAAATACCTCTGAAATCTTCAGAGGCATAATATTGATAGAGTAATCAATTGCTTTATTAAGTAAAAGCTCTTCTACCATCCAGACTTTACTGTCGGTATTGGAATTTCACCAATTCAACCTTTCGGCTCGCGGACTGTGACCGCCGGTAGGGAATTTCACCCTGCCCTGAAGAATTTACCCTTTTATTATAACATGAATTACTAATTTGTAAAGGTATTTTTTAAAAAAAAATGACTTTTGATGTAAATTTATCAAATATATTTGTTGAAAATTTGAATTTTTTATTTAATTAATTTAGATTAAAATCTTATCATATTTTTTTATATTCATAATATTATAGATTAAGAGGACAAGATATTTATATATTTAAACTAGGGGGGATAAAAAAATAATGAACAATATATTAAAGCTTTTGTGCAACAATACCAAAAATATTGTATCCAGCCACATGAGCTTTTTTAAAGATAATGCATTTGAAATAAGGTTAAGAATAAACAGTCCTGTTGAAATCAAAAATATAAGCGGTGATTATTTTCTTGATGTAAATAAAAAATCCAGAGATATTCCAAATGATTATTATTTAATAAAGAAAAGTGATATTGACGAAACAATTGCAAAGCTAACATTAAATTCAATTCATGCTTTTGAAAAAGAAATGCAAAGCGGTTACATAACAATTGAGGGAGGACATAGAGTAGGGTTAGGTGGTGATTGTGTATACGATAAGGATAGGTTCATAGGGTTTAAAAACATTACCTCCTTAAATATAAGAATTGCCAGAGAATTTAAAGGTTGTTCAGAAAAATATTTAAAATACATTATTAACAATAATGACAGAATTTATAATACTTTAATAGTTGGCCCTCCGTTATCTGGCAAAACCACTTTAATAAGAGATATTGCACGTTGTTTAAGCGACGGAATTAAGGAATTAAATTTTAGCGGCTGTGACATTACACTAGTAGATGAAAGGGGAGAAATTTCGTCAATATATAATGGAATTGCACAAATGTATGTGGGTAAGAGAACTGATATTTTAGCATATTGTATGAAGAAGGAAGGTTTTGCAATGAGCATTAGAGCACTATCTCCAAAAGTCATAATTTCAGATGAACTTGGTTCAAAAGATGATTTTGAAATAATACAATATGCTCTTAAAAGTGGTGTTAATATTATTACTACCTCACATGGTTATGATATTGAAGATATAAAAAGGAACATTTATTTAAAGGATATTATAGAAAATAATTTCTTTGAAAGAATTGTAATATTAAATAGCAGAAAATTTCCCTCTAAAATAAAACAAATTTATGATACTACTAAGAATAGGATGATTTTTGATGATAGAATTTAAAATTATTATATTTTTACTTACTGTTATTTCTGTAAAATTTATATTTAAATATGTAGTTGATATAGGAGATAAAAAAATACATAAAATGAAAGAACTCATTGAGTTTGCAGATTATTTAAGGATATGTTCATGCGATATGAAAATGTCTTTAGATGAAATACTGATTAAATATAATTATAAAAGTGAGTCACTTAAAAATATATGTCAAAAATTTTCAGATGAAATAAAAATCGAAAGTAAAACTGAAACTGAAAAAAAGGAGTTGTTGAATTTTATTGAAAAAACTATACTAACGCCAATAGATTTTAACTCTAGTTTTATAGAAATTATAGATTATTACGGGAATACATACTCTGAGGTTTTAAACAAAAAGTTAGGCTTTACAATAGATAACATGTCAAAAAAATTGAGACAATATGAAGACAGCCACAAAGAAAAAAAAGAACTATATAATAAAGTCTCTGTTTTGTTAGGATGTCTGACAGCTATAATTTTAATTTAGAGAGGAGCATGAGAGAATGAATATGGATATTGATGTTATTTTTAAAGTAGGTGCAATTGGAATACTAGTTGCAGTTTTTAATCAGATTTTATCTAGGACAGGCAGAGATGAGCAAGCTATGTTTATTACATTAGCAGGAGTTATTGTTGTTATGGCTTTAATTATAAACATGATGAATGACTTATTTATGGAGGTAAAAACAATTTTCAACTTATATTGATAAAGGGGATAGCTATGATACTTACTAAAATAATATTTATTGCCGTAATTACAATAATTTTAAGCATTACAATTTCAAAAATTAATCCTGAATTTAAAGTTTATGTCACAATAATATTCGGGCTTTTAGTAATATTTATATTGTTTGGTGAAATAAAAAACAATTTAGCCGGATTTACCAGTATTTTTAATAAATATGATATAAAAATTGAAAATTTTAATATTATATTAAAAATCGTAGGAATCGCTTACGTTTGTGATTTTATTTCACTTCTTTGCAAAGATTTAAATTATGAATCAATAGGGAAAAAAATTGAGATGGCAGGGAAAGTAATAATTTTAATTTATTCATTTGATGTAATAAAAATATTTATAGATCAAATTCTTCTGCTCGTGAACGGGTGATGAAATGAAAATAAAAATGAAAACAGAAGTAAAAACTAAAATTGTTGTATTCTTTATTGTTTTCATGCTTTTTAGCTTAAATTATGCATTTGGAGATGAAACGGACTATATAAATAAAGCTGTAGACGAAATTCCAACAGATGATTTAGAAAATTATTTAAAATACAACAACTCATATTTCAGTGATAAAAACATTGATATAAAAAGTTTAATTCAAAATGCTTTTAAAGGGAGGCTTGATATTAGTTTAAAAGATTATGTATTATATGAAATACAAAGGGAACATGGATTTTTTAAAGATATTTTTAAAACCTGTATAAATGTTCTGGTTATATGTTTGCTTTTAACCATAATTAATTATTTTTCAGATGAAATAAATAATCAGAGCGTTTCAGATATAGTTACATTTTTCTCTGTAATAATTATTTTCACAATTATTTTACAAGATGTCAATAATTTAAAATATATATTGAAAAGTGATTTTGTTAAATTCAGAACAGTTACAGAGAATATAAACGGATTATTTTTAGCGGCAATGCTTACATTTGGAAAGCTGAGCATTTTACAATTCTTTCAGACATATATGAATTACATAATAGGAATTACAACACAGCTTGTATATAATTTTACTGATATTATGACTGTAATAATTATATCGGTAGTTTTAATAAATAATGTGAGCAAATTAGTAAATGCCAAACTACTTTTTAAATTACTAAAAAAGGGGACTTTAATAATTTTAAGTGGATATATAATTATTGTTGTCATAAATTTTTCCGTACAAGGATATATATTATATAAAACAGATAATATTTTTATTAGTTCTGTAAAAGCTTTGTCTCCATCATCAATACCATTTATAGGCAGCGCAGTAACTAGTTTCTTTGGTGTCTTTTTCAAGAGCTTGCTCATGATTAAAGATGTTTTAGGAATTATACTCATTGTATTTATATTTTCTGCATTTGGTGGATCTTTAATAAAAATTTTTGCAGTTTTTATTATGTACAAAGTCACATCAGTTCTGGTAGAACCAATAAACGAGAATGTCTCCAAACTAATATATGAAATGTCGGATATATTTTATATTTACCTAATATGTATGATTACTCCAATTGTAATTGTAACTGTATATTATTCGATTCTTTTAAATTATTTAAATAACATTTTTGGGTAGCCTATGAAAAATACAATTATAAACATTTTAATATTTATACTAATGTTCAATTTAATAATGATAATCTTTCCAGAAGGAAAAACGCAGAAATATTGTAAACTTACTATAAAAATATTTATTATTATTTATATTATAAACAATATTTTCTTTAAAGGCAGCATTATGTTTGATGAATTTATTAAAAACATACCTGAAAACACATATACATATGAAAGAGAAATCAATATACAAAATGTTGATGATGAACTAATTAATTCAATTAATGATGATATTTTTAATGGAGAGGATGTGATTAAAAATATTGTAATTAATTTTACAGATGAATTAAATATAAAAGCAATAATCACTGTAAATAAATTTTTAGATAATAATGAAATTAATAATTTAAAAAGTGATATAGCTAAAATTTTTAAAATTGATACGGACGATGTAGAAATAAACATATGATGTATAAGAAATAACTTAAGACAGGAGGACTTTATGTTTAAAAACATAACTTACTTTTTAAACATACTTAAAGATAATAAAAAATTGTTTTATGCAATAAATGTCTTTATCCTATTGGTATTAATATCATTAATATTGAAATTTGATACTTCAAAGTTTTCTGGTAAAATTGAAGAGGTATCACCATCATTAAAACCTTCACAACAAACTGAATCTACAGATAGTTACGTATATTCATTAGAAAAAAAAATGGAAGAGATAATTAAACAAATTAATGGTATCAATAGTGTAAAGGTAATGTTATATACAAAAAATACTCCAAAGTTAGAACCAGTATATGATGAAAATACAACCAGTGAAACAAATATTGAAATAGGAAGTGATGGAATAAAAAGAGAGGTTAAAAGAGATACTAAACAAAATCAAGTTGTAATGGGGAGTAATAACCAGGTTGTTGAAAAATATTATCAATATCCTGAAATAACCGGAGTACTTATAGTTGTTGATTACTCCGGAGAAAAAAATATAAATACAATTTTAATGAATTCAGTTAAAACTTTATTCAATATCGCAGTTAATGATATTGAAATAATTAAAGCAAATTAGGGGGTAATGTAATGATTATGAAAAAAGAAACATTAGTATTTTTAGCATCTTTGGCAATTATTTTTATTATAGGTTATGTCAATATGAGTATGGCACCCAAAGATGTATTTAATCCAGATGAAAGTGAAATAGTACAAGACGATAGTGCTGTTGATAATGAAATTTTGGGGGATATAACAGACATAACTGATTTAACTGATTTAGCAAGCAATGAAAATGGTGAGGATAGTGAAGTTCCTGTAATTCAAACAAATGAAATGAACATTAGCTTCGCAAACTTCAAACTAACAAAAGAAAAGAGTAATTTGGATATAGTAGATCAACTAGAAGAAAACTTGAGTAATAGTCTTATATCTGAAGCAACAAAAGAGAAATTTGAAAGTTTCTTATTAAACAAAAACAATTACATAGAAAAAGAAAAAGATATAGAATTAATGCTTCAATCAAAGGGATATAATGAGTCTGTTGCTGTTGTTGATGCAGATTTCATAAAAGTTATTACAAATGATACAATTGAACAAGCTGACGCAGTTAAGATTCTAGATGTAATAGTGTCTGAAACTAACTATGAGCCTTCACAAATTAAAATTGTAAAATTTGATAATATTGATTTGTAAAATTTTACACTCTCTGATATAATTATTAATAAGGAGGTGCTAGATATGGAAAATGAAAATTTTGAGAATGGTCAGGTGAAAATATCAGATGATGTTGTTATGATAATTGCCGGTATAGCAACAAATGGAGTAAAAGGTGTTTACAGTGCTAAAACTGGTATGACAGATGGAATTGCTAATTTATTTAATAAGAACAATTATTCAAAAGGAATTAAAGTCGAAATAAATGAAAACACTGTTGTCCTAGATATTTTCATCAATGTTGAGTATGGCTGTATAATAAATGAGGTTGCAAAAGAAGTGCAAATTACAGTTAAAAAAGAAATAGAAACCATGACCGATTTAATTGTGTCTAGTGTGAATGTACATGTGCTTAATATCGTTACAGAAAAGGAAAAGGATAAAGAAAAAGATAAAGAAAAAGATAAAGAAAAAGATAAAATAGAAACAGAGATGTAACATTAAATTAGATTTAAATAAAATTCAAATATTAGATTAAGCATAGATTGACGAACTAGTCAATCTATGCTAGTCTATGTGAATAATTGTTGGTTGTATTTATAAACGGAGGAAAAATGAAACGAAAAGAAACACGAGAAGAAGCTGTAAAAATTGCATATTGTATGGATGTTAATAAGGATTTTGACAAATCTCTACCAAATCAATATATAGAACATTTTGAACTACAAGAAATGGACATAGAATATTTAAATAAAACTATTTGTGACATGATTGATAATCTGGAAACAATAGACGAACATATAACAGAAAACTCTAAAGATTGGAAAATTGGAAGAATTGCAAAAGTTGACCTTGCGGTATTAAGAATTGCTCTTTCAGAAATACTTTATGATGATTCCATACCGTCAAGCGTATCAATAAATGAAGCTGTAGAAATAAGCAAAAAGTACTCAAATGATGATTCACACAAATTTATAAATGGGATTTTGGGAACTGTTGTAAGAGATATAAAATGATGAAAAATTATATACTTGGAATAGATACAAGTGCTTATACAACATCTATAGCAATAATTAATAAGCAAACAGATCAAGTTATTTTTGACATAAGAAAAATTCTTCAAGTTCCATATGGACAAAAAGGCTTAAGACAGCAGGATGCAGTTTTTCAACATTTGAAAAACCTTCCTGAAATATTTGATAAAATATGTATAGATTTAAGTGGAGTAGATACAGTATCAGTCAGTTCGAGGCCTAGAAATGTAGAAAATTCCTACATGCCGGTTTTTACAGTTGGCCAAAATTTTGGTAAAGTTATTGCAAAAACATTAAATTGTAAATATGTTGAATATTCTCATCAGGAAAATCACATAGGGGCATCTTTGATAAATCATTATAAAGAAATACATAATAGTATTCTTGTAATTCACATCTCAGGAGGCACTTCAGAATTTTTATCTGTTTGTAAATCATCTACTGGTTATAAAGCTGATATAATTGGAGGAAGTAAGGATATAACATTTGGACAATTAATAGATAGAATTGGAAATGCTATGCAATTTTCTTTTCCATGTGGAAAGTATATGGATAAATATATTGATGATAACATCAATATAGAAAATATAAAAACACCTCGAATTAGCGCAGGTGAATATATTAATTTATCAGGTATGGAAAATTATTATATAAATTTGTATAATACTGATGAATATGAAAAACAAACTATAATATATTCTCTTTTTAAATATATTGCAGAATGTATTATACACATAATTAACAATTTAAAAAACACACATGAATTTAGTACAGTTATAGTTACGGGCGGGGTAGCATCAAATAGTACAATTAGAAAAATGATTTTAGAACAACTAGAAAATCAATTTAAAATTATTTTTCCTTCAATTAAAAACTCTTCTGATAATGCTGTCGGTACCGCATTTTTGCCTATAATTGACAGGTGGTATGATGAAACTTAAACCAATAAAAGTGTCTCAACTCAATCAATTTATAAAAAAATATTTGAGTAGTAATAGTATACTAAACAATCTGAGAGTTGAAGGTGAAATATCAAATTTAAGAATGAGCAAAACCGGATACACGTACTTTACACTTTGTGATGATAGTTCGTGTATTAATTGTGTTTGTTTTTATACTGACAATATATCAAAAAATGGGGACAAGGTAGTTGTTGATGGTGAATTGTCAGTTTATGAAGCCAGAGGTTCTTATCAGATAATTGTCAAAAATATTGAAAGAATTGGAATGGGGAAAATACTTCAAGACTTAGAATTATTAAAAGAGAAATTAAAAGAAAAGGGAATGTTTGAGAAAAACAAACCCTTGCCTTTATATCCTGAGAGAATAGGAATTATCACTTCAAAAACAGGTGCTGCAATAAAAGATATACTTAAAACTTTTGAGAGTGTAAAAGCGAATATAGAAATAACAATATATAATGCATTAGTACAAGGCGATAACTCAAAACAACATATAATAGACGGAATCAAAAAATTTAATGAGGTCAATGTTGATGTTATACTTATTTCCAGAGGTGGAGGCAGTTTTGAGGATTTAAATATTTTTAATGATATAAATATTTCTGAAGAGGCATTTAAATCAAAAGTGCCTATAGTTACAGGAATAGGTCACGAAACAGATCGAACACTTATAGATTATGTAGCTGATGTATATTGCCATACTCCTACAGCTGCTGCAGAAAGAATAATCAGAGGATATAAAGATATTCAAACTAAGCTTGACAGCCTTATTTACAATTTGAAATATACTACAAAAAATTATATAAATCTTAAATCATCGGAACTCAAATCTTCTAAATACATACTAAAAAGTTATTTGCCTTTAGAAGAAGTATATACTAAAAAAAATCAACTTGAAAAATATAAATATTTTATGAAAAAACAATTGGAAGATAAACTAAATAACCTAAGTTATCAGTTAGATATCATACATGAAAAAATTATTAATAACAATTATAATAAGCAATTAGAAAAAGGCTTACCTATTGTTACTAATGAGAAGGGAAATATAATTAAAGATATATCACAAGTTAATGAAAAAAATTTGCTAAATATAAATTTTAAAGATTTTATTATTACAGCACGAACTATAAGTGTAAAAGAGGTAAAAAGCGATGAAAGAAAATAAAGATAATGGTCAAAATTACGACAGCTTTGAATCTGCATTTGAAGAATTAAAACAAATTGTACAAAAACTTGAAAATACTGACGATGTGTCAATTGATGAAATGCTAAAAAGTTATGAAATGGGCATGTCAGCCTACCTATTTTGTATGCAAAAACTTGAGGACACCCAAAAGAAGATTAAAATAATAGATTCTAATTTTGAATAATAATTACTTATTTGTAAAAAAATAAATAATGCGCATTATATTAATAAATATTGTGAAATATTTGTGATTACAAATGAAATAGTATACAATATTAAAGTGCTTCATTATTTGAATAAATCTAATTTTTACTAATAAATATTAAATTAGTAATTGATATTTATAAAATATTATGCTACAATATGTATTGCTATTTTATTTTTATAAGAAAATATTATTACTAATAAACTGAAGGGTTGTTTATTGTTTAATGGAAAATAAAGAAAGATTAGACGTATTTCTACATTCACAAGGATATGCAGAAAGCAGAGAAAAAGCAAAACAATTAATTATTAATAATCATATTTATGTAGACGATATTTTGTCAAACAAACCATCTGCTAAGGTTTCAAGCAGCAGTTCTATTCATATTATCGGTGATAATAACAAATATGTGGGACGTGGAGCATCTAAGCTTGAAAAAGCACTAAATCTTTTTAACATACAAGCATTACAGATTGTTGCAATTGATGTAGGAGCTTCAACAGGTGGATTTACAGACTACCTTCTGCAACATGGAGCTAAAAAAGTATATGCTGTAGATGTTGGACATGACCAGCTTCATCACAAGCTAAGAGAAGATGAGCGAGTAATAAATATTGAAAATACAAATTTTAGATACATTAATACTGAAATTTTTGTAGAAAGCGTCGATATAATAGTAGTAGATGTTTCTTTTATTTCATTAAAATTTATTTTACCTAAAATTGTCGAAATTAGCAATGATAAAACAAATATTGTCGTTTTAATCAAACCTCAATTTGAGGCAGGAAAAAGTAATATTGGAAAAAACGGAATAGTAAAAGATAAAAAAACTCACTTAGTTGTTTTAAACAATTTTAATGATTATTGTTTATCGAACAACCTGTATGTTAATAATATCACATTTTCTCCAATTAAAGGTGGCAATGGCAATATTGAATATCTTGCACATATAAAAAAAGGGAAAGTAGCAAAATATAATAGCGAAACATTCAAAAGTTTAATAAAAGAAGCTTTTGACTTATTATAAAAAATCTATGAGGTGGCAAATGAAAAAGTATACAAGGCAATCTAAAATTCTAGAATTAATCTCAAAAAAAGAAGTAGAAACACAAGAAGATTTAGCAGATGGATTAAAAGCTATGGGCATTGATGTTACACAGGCTACTATATCGAGAGATATAAAGGAGCTTAGATTGGTTAAGGTAATGGCTAAAAGCGGAAAATATAAATATGCAACTATTGGTCAAAGCCAAGAAGGCATTACTGACAGACTAAACAAAATATTTGAAAATTCTGTTGTTTCTATTGATTCAGCTGTTAATTTAATTATTATTAAAACAATTCCAGGTGCAGCTCAAATATGTGCATCAGCAATTGATTATATGGGCATAGATGATATAGCCGGTTCATTAGCTGGCGATGACACAGTTTTTGTTGCAATAAAAACTGTAGAAAATGTTGAATATGTGTTACAGGAGTTTAAGAAAAATATTAGATAATAGGTGATGTTGTATGTTGCTAAATTTGAACATAAGTAATTTTGCTGTATTTGAAAAAGAATCTATTAGTTTTGATGGTGGGTTTAATGTTTTTACAGGAGAAACTGGAACTGGAAAATCAATTTTGATTGAAGCCTTATTTCTTATATTAGGGGAACGTGCATCAAAAGATTTTATTAGAAAAGGTAAAAAAAGTGCTTTCGTAGAAGCAGTTTTTGATATTTCCAACAATAAAAAACTTAATATTTTTTTAAATGAAAATAACATATCTTTAGACGAGAATGATTTTTTAATTATATCAAGAGAAATATTAGAAAGTGGTAAAACTATAAATAAGGTAAATAATAGGATTGTTCCTCTTAATAATATAAAAGAGATCGGCAATTTCTTAATAGATATTTACGGACAATTTGGTCATGCGAGTTTATTCAAAAAAGAAAATCATATTATGATTTTAGATGGGATGATTCAAAATGAAATAAAACCATTGTATGAACATTATACAAGTTTATATAAGTCATATAATAAAAAATGCGAAGAAATT
>SWCH01000081.1_pt1 | contig 14321 bp, 11 predicted proteins | sample 4690051 | NCBI WGS metagenome assembly SWCH01 (sample SAMN10267282, study PRJNA491770) | bioreactor metagenome | isolation source: DHS bioreactor inoculated with | place: Japan: off Shimokita Peninsula | reverse complement strand
AACTGCATAGTCATTATTGACTATGACATTATTATACTAGGAGATGATATTGTGCCCAAAAAATCAAAGAAACCAATAATTATTCTATGTGAGGACCTAATAGATCCATTTGATTATACATTAAAAAAGTACGAGAACTTGCTTAAAGAGACAGATTCTTTAGATAAAGAACATCTGATTTTTGGGACTTTCATATATTCATTCTCTTTATTTGAAGTTACATTAAACAAATCTTTAGAATATATTTTAAGAAGTATCCCAGGGAAAATTGAATTAGATTTTGATTTAGATAAAAATGAGTTAATTAATAGTTCAATTATACAAAACTTGATAAATGATAGAGCAAAAGAGCAAGTTATAAAATTATCATACAAAAATATCATAACCTATATAGAAAACTATTGTAAAATATCAGGTATTGAAAAAATAACAGATCAAACATTAATTGAAGAACTAATCAAAAGAAAAAACAAGCGAAATTCTCTTATACATAATGATCTATACATTTGTAATGATAGAAGTCCTTATTATTATTCACACCAAAAAACTGATGATATAGATAAAAGTTATTTATATGAAACTATAGAATTATTGAAAAAAATATTAGTTTATATTAGAGAAAATTTAGTTAAGAAATATTCAGAATATACTAAACTAAAAATTCTAAAAGATATGTGGGAATATATGTTTGATAGTCCTATGCTAAAATTCGAAAATTATTGGATAATTAGTGATGAAAAATTAGTAGGCTTTAATTTTGAAGTTGCTAAAAAACACGCAGGAAATTTATCATCGTATGAGCGTACATTATTAGCTATATGGATACAGCAATTCAATTCTGAGATAAACGATAGATTGTTTAAATTTAGAGATATGAAATTCTGGTATGCTATTGAGAAAGAGCTAAGTTTGATTTTAGAAGTAATGAGTCGATACCCACATATCTTTCAAGGATAGCTTTTTTAACTTCATATAACCATATATCTGCGTAAAGGGCATGCTTATGGGTCATCCTGCCCATAGTCTTTCACTGGGTGGTAAGCACACCAGAGAGGAGGGCCCTGTAGGTCCGGTTCAAAACCGTCGCAGATACAAATCGTTAGCTGAAATACTGCAAAGGGGGATGAAGCTAAATGATATGTACATATTGCAAGAATGATGCAAAAGCTACAAGAGAACATATAATACCCAAAAGCATAATTGATTTATTTCCAGAATGCGAATATGTTTTTGATAGAAAAGGTGATGAGACAAAAGTATATAAAGCAGAATCAGTTATTAGAGATGTTTGTGCAGACTGTAATAATGGAGAATTAAGTAAGCTAGATAATTATGGTTTTCAATTTATTAGTAAATATTTTATTAAAGAGTACGACAAAGATGATACTCTGTCAATTGAATATGATTATAACATAATATCAAGATGGCTATTAAAAATAATATTCAATTGTGAAAGGTCATCAAAAAATAAAACATTTAAAAAAACTTTATGGTTTGAGGAAAATATTGATTATATATTGGGGAGAAAATCAGAGCCCCAGTATTTTATATCCATATTTGGTGGAATGTTTGTAAATAGTTCACCTATGCCTTTATTTTGGGCTAATAATATACAATTAGATATTATACCAGAGCCTCAACTGCTACTTGGAGGTCTTTTAACAAGTGATGATCCCATGGGAAGGACTGTTAAAATAAATAAAGAAGAAAAAGATATTAAACTAAATAATCTATATTTAAAATATCTTATTAAATTTGGAACCGGAATGTTTTTAGTCTTAATGTGGAATGAACAAGCAGAAAGCGAGACTATTCAGATTTATGAGAAATTTATAAATGAAATGTTTCCTTATAAACTACTCGATAAAAATATTTCAAACACTACGATTGAAAGATGTACACATCCTTTTAATATAATATCTACACAAATTATAGATAGTTATTTAGGTATGCATTTTGCTGATGAGACAAATTGTTTTATGCCACTAGATTCAGATCCCATACAAGTTCAAAAAGAACTTAATATCGGTTGGGAAGATTATGTCAAGAGTGTTAGACTAAAAAAACTTGAAGAAAAGAAAAAGCAATAGTACTTCAGCTAACAATGTGTGCACAAGGGGTGCTGGCACACGCTTTTAGGGCAGAACACCACACCTTCTCACTGGATGCAAGCACCCCAAAGGGGTATTCCTTAAAGGTCCAGTGAGAAGCGTCTCAAACACTAGAGCTTTACCAGAAAAATAATGCAAAAAGTCTGCACTTCGTGTGCTAAACTATTTGAAAGTGGATTTCGAGGGTATTAAACTCTTTTTCGCGAAATCAAATTTAATGATTTTGGGGGAGGATATGATGAGGGATTGGGAAATTTATGAAGATAAGATTTTTCAGAAGTTCAGTTCTGAATTTCCAGATTGTAAGATTATCAAAGATATGAAGCTGATGGGACAATTTAGCAAAACTCAAAGACAGATAGACGTTGGCATAATCGGTACATTAGCAGGTTTTGATATTCTGGGAGTAATTGAATGCAAGTATTTCAGTAAAAAAATTGATGTAAAGGTAATTGAAGGTTTTATTTCATTCTTAGAAGACGTCAAGGCGAATTTTGGTATTGTAATAACTAATGAAGGGTATAGTGAAGCAGCAAAAAACTGGGCAAATGTTAAGAATATTAGGTTAGATATACTTAGCATGGATGAATTAGAAGATTATCATTTTGATTGGGAACAATGTCAAATATGTGATCCAGGAGAAGATAGGCCACCTGCCATTGTACATTTTGATTATGGATATAGTTTAGAAAGAGATGGAGTTTTATGGTTGTTTGATTTAGGTAGATGCGATTGGTGCAATGGCATAAATATTCGTTGTCAATCATGCGGCTGTATTACAGGAATTCCAGATACAATGTATGAGAAAGAAATTGAATGTGAAGGTGGATGTGGGATAAAGTTTATTATTAAAGAAGAATATGTAGGACATGGAATGGTAGAAGAGAAACTATGTATCATTGGTGATGAAGAGGATGTTGAAGATGACGAGGACTAGTTTGGACGATTTATATAAGGGCTCGCCATCAAGGCTCCCTCTGAACTTAGGGACACCATTCATCAGATAACAGTGCGGAATCACCGAATGCAGTATACCTTCCCATTATCCATATACCTCATTGCTAATATTGAATATTTGTATGTAATTCCAAAAGCTTTGAGAACTATTGTGAAAAGAGGATTATACAATAATGAAATTTCAACCGCTGAGACCATGGATTAAAGGGCATAATAGTGTAACCCCTGAAATATTCTATGGAAAGAAAGAGCCAGATTTTACTAAAGGAGCGTTTATTGGATTAGACGTATGCGTTGATCTATACCAAGCAAATGAATTAGATACTGGAAATTTACAAGATTCATGGACAGAAAATAGAGAGTATATGAATCAAGCTTTAAAGATTGCAAAAATTGATTTAAATGAATGCAGCAGCGATTTAGATCATGAAGAGCGCGAATGGATTCAACAAGAGCTTGGTGAACCACCATGGAGTAGTTATAACCGATATTTTATTACAATTTATAAAGAAGATATTAATGAAACTCATAATAATCAGGAAACAGAAGTAAAAGATAAGACATTAGGGGAAAAAATTGTTTATATCGGAAAAACCGATTCTAAGAATAGTCGATTTGCAAATGGTCATTTAGCTGCTGTTAAACTGCATCATCCTAAGTATCAGGATTATAAAAAAAGAGTTTATTTTGGGACTGTAACATTTTTGACGCAAGATGAAGAATATTTACCACTGGAATTTATTTATCCACTTTCTAGAGCTAAAAATTTATTGAGCAACACAGAAGCACTTTTAATTTCTTGGTTTAACCCAGAATTGAATACGAAAGCGGAGGATATGGGTAATATGAGGTTTACATCAATTACTATTGAAAACTGGAGCGAGGTGTCAAAATTTTTACATGGTTATTTTGTTGAAGGATATGAAAAATAACAATTGGTTACTCTAGAGTATTCATTATCCATATACCCATAAGGCTAATAATGAGCAGTTTGAACATAAAGGAGTAGGTATATATGTTAACAAATGATGAGTGTAGAGAAATAGTAAAGAATCAGGAAGAAAATGATTACCAAAGCATGGCAAGTGATGCAGAAAAAGATTTGACTCATGTAGCTCAACTTGTGCATAACTGCTATGATGCTATTATTGATAATGAAATATATTTAGTATCAAATGAAGAATTTAATAAAACTAACATAATTGGAGGAAGTGTAGCTAAAAATAAATTTGACGATTCATTGGATAATTTTTTAAAGGATGATGATTTCAAAAATTCAAAACTCCAATTAGATTATATAGAATATAAAGTTGATGAACCTAACGGATTTAAGGTATTTTACGCAAAGCACAATATCGATTACATATCTACAATTACTGTGGAAGTGATTAAAGATTTATCTGAATACATATCAAAAGTTCTATATATTAAAGAAAAAGAAAACAATAAAGTTTTCTATAGAGGTCATGGAAAATGGGAGTACAAATTAACACCGGGTATTTACAGAAAAGAAAATTTAGAAATATTAAAGAATGAAAGTAATTACATAAAGGAAATAATCTCATCATATCCAAAATATTTCAAAGATTGCAAAACTGCTCTTGATTATTTATCAGTATTACAACACAATGGGTTTCCAACAAGATTACTTGATTTTAGCGAAAATCCATTGATTTCACTATATATGGCATGTGACAATAAGAATGATTGCGCTGCTGATGTTATAAGGATAAGTGTTCCCAAAGAAAATTTTAAATATTACGATAGTGATACAGTTAGTATTTTATCTAACATAGCTTTTGCAGAAGATGATTTTTCAGTGGAAAAAAGCTGTGATAACATTGAGGCATTTAGCGCCAGTATTTCAATAAAAAAACTTGTCCATTTAATTAGAAATGAGAAACCCTTTTTTAAGCATGAGATTAATCCCAAGCATCTTGAAGACACTATCTTATTCGTAAAACCTAAACAGGATTTTGAAAGAATATCTCAACAATCTGGATTGTTTGCTTTATTTGGTATAAATAAAATAAAAAGTGAAATGCCTAAAATAGAGTATATGAATCCACCTTGTAATATTAAACACTTTATAATCCCTAAAGAATGCAAAAAAAGGATATTAGAAGAATTATCTCGTATAAATATTAATGAAGCAAATGTATATTGCGATTTGGAACATGTGGCTAAATTTTACGTTAAAAAATCAAGCAATAGAGAAATTGAAAAACATATTGAAAAAAATGAATTAGAAAAACAAAAAAATATTGAAGAGATTATTAATAATATTTAACTTCCCATTATCCATATACCCATGGGGCTAATAATCAGCAGTTTAAGACACCAACAGTTGTAGCAATAATGGGAAATTGAAAAGAACAAAAAATCAAAACTTAAAAATCGTTTTATGTTTGTATTTAGATAAGGGGGCAGATTTCAATGGGTGTATGGGCAAATCCTGACCATTTTACTGCTGTGTTCAGATTGACGAGTTCAAAATATGCAGATGATTTCATTAAAAAAGGTTCAATAAAATTTAACGAACCTCAATCGTGGATAGATTATTCAAAAAAATACGGTAAAGGACGTGGAAATGGATATGAAGGAACAATTGCTTTTTGTGATGTTCTTGATTATAAAAGAGTAATTGAATTGAATCAAAAATATAACTCTAATTGCATATTAAATACTAACTTGAGGCCTTTGACTAAAGAAACTATTGGTCAAAGATTATTTCTAAAAGATAAGAGAAGTTTACAGTTGCCTTGTTTTTGCTTTTATATAATGAAACACAGTTTATTCCCTTGTCCAGATAGTGCAGGAAAACATAGAGTATCTGCACATATTCCAGCTTCTTATTTCAGAGATTTTTCGGACAAATTGTCCCCTGAAGATATAAAAAAACGTCCATTAGAAGATCAGCCAGCATTAATAATTATAGACAGCTTTGATGAGTTTAAAGTTAGGTTATATAAAACATTAAAATCTATAGGTCTTGAAGACACAGAAATAATTATTGGAAATGTGTCATATTTTGATTTTGATGAATATGGCAATGAGGGTTGGATGGATTTTGGACAGAAGTATCCATACGAATTACTGGTTAAAAACTCAAGTTTTAAAGAACAGAGTGAAGCGAGAATAATTATTAAAACGAAAAAAAATAAAATAATAGAGCGTCTCCATAATGCCTCAATTGAGTTAGGGTGTATGAAAGACATTGCTCAAGTTCATAAAGGCTATTTACACGACGGAATTAGAGTTGAAATGACTATAGAAATACATGAAGAATAGACATTTTTGTTGAGAGATATTAGCAGTGTTTAACTATGCCAAGACATTACTGATACATAAAACTTAAGTGAAGCAAAAGAGTATAACTTCTGTCCAATTCAAGATTATTGAACAATCCAACATCCCATTATGTTTATAACATGTCAACAGCTGAAGGACTCGAAATTCTAGTTTTCCATTATCCATTAGGCTAATACCAATTGCAATTTTTATTTAGAAGAATTATAATTTATAAAATTATATTTTAGATAAGGATTAGGGGAATTTTGAAATAAATTGGGTGCATTAAGGGCATTTGACTGTATGGTTAGATGCTTTTTTATATGTTACAACACAATTTTGAAAAAGAAACTTTGGAAAGTTCACTAATTAGGTAGGGAAAAAATAAATGGGTGTAGAATTAATAAACTTAAAGGAAGCAATATTTTCATGAAATTTTATAAGGTAAAATCATTGTTGTAGTACTCATGATTTTTATATGGTAGATTGTATTAATAAAGTGATTGTTGCAAAGTTTATTCTATAAATTTCAGAGCAAATATTAGATGTGGAGGAAAATTATAATGACAGCATTACATAATCAGACTAATGTCAATGTGCAAGAGAAAGCAAATATGATTTGGACTATAGCGGATATAATAAGGGGAACATTCAAGCCTCATGAATATGGAAAAGTTATCTTACCTATGACACTATTGAAAAGATTAAACGATACACTTCTTCCTACTAAAGAAGCTGTCCTTCAGAAGTACGAGGAAGTTAAAAATTTTGAAGTTAGAGATGGATTTTTAAATAGAGCATCTGGCTATGACTTTTATAATGTTAGTCCATTTACCTTTGAAAGCTTGCTTAATGAACCAGAACATATTGAAGAAAATTTTAAAACTTTTCTAGCAGGATTTTCAGAAAATATTCAAGATATTATAAAGAATTTTAAATTTGAAAACACCATAGTAGACCTTGTTGGGAGTAGTAAAGAGGAAGACAAGCTTTTTTATGTTATCCAAGAATTTAATAAGCCTAGTGCATATATGGGTGCAGATAAAGTTACGACAACAGATATGGGATATATATTTGAAGAGTTAGTGAGAAAATTCTCTGAAAGCTACAATGAAGAAGCTGGAGCACATTTTACCGCTAGAGATATTATCTATACCATGACAGATTTACTGATCGCAGAAGAAGAAAATATACTTCAAGAAGAAGGTGTTGTTAAAACTGTTTATGATATGACCATGGGTACATCTCAGATGCTAACTGCTATGGAAGAAAGATTAAAAGAACTGGACTCAGAAGCAGAAGTAACTGTATTTGGTCAGGAGTTTAACCCGGAAACCTATGCAATAGCGAAGGCAGACATGATTATTCGTGGTGGCAATGCTAGTAATATGCGTTTTGGAGATACATTATCCAATGACAAATTTACAGACTATACATTTGATTATATAATTTCAAATCCACCCTTTGGAATAGATTGGAAAGCACAAAAAAAAGCAGTAGATGCAGAACATAAACTAGGCGAAAAAGGAAGATTCGCTCCAGGACTTCCTAAAATAAGTGATGGACAGATGTTATTTACTCTAAATGGTATAAAGAAGCTAAATGATACAGGGAAAATGGCTATAATTCACAATGGTTCTCCGCTTTTTACTGGGGATGCAGGATCAGGTCCATCGGAAATTAGAAAATATATAATAGAAAATGACTGGCTTGAAGCAATAGTACAATTGCCTAATGATTTATTTTACAATACAGGAATTACAACCTATATCTGGATTGTTTCTAGAACAAAATCTTCAAAAAGAGCTGGGCAAATTCAACTTATTGATGCATCAAATATGTTTGAAAAAAGAAGAAAATCCCTTGGATATAAGCGTGTAGATTTATCCGATGAATGTCGTGAAGCAATAGTAAAAGCTTACGGAGACTTTGATAATAGGTTCTATGACTATGGAGATAGAAGCGTAGAATCAAAGTTATTTAATAATGAAGACTTTGGCTATTACAAGATTACTGTAGAAACTCCACAGTACGGTGAAGAGGGAAAAATAGTGAAGAAAAATGGAAAGCAAGTAGCTGATACATCTAAACGTGATACAGAAAATGTACCAATGATTATGGATAAAGAACAAGATGAAACTATTCGAGAATACTTTGAGAAGGAAGTACTACCATATAATAATGATGCATGGATAGATAAAGCGAAGACCAAAATTGGCTATGAGATTCCATTTACTCGTCACTTCTACGAATATGTTGCTCCAGAAAAATCAGAAGTGATTGCTAAAAGAATTCATGAAATAGAAAAAGATATTATGAATTCCCTAAAATCACTATTTGAGGGAGTAGGTGTGTAATATGAGGAAGATGAAAGATAGTGGGATTGAATGGATTGGGGAAATTCCTGAAGAATGGGAAGTGAAGAATTTAAAATTTTTAGGTAACACTAAATCTGGTTTAGGAAATAAGAAACCTCAAGACTTTGGCCATGGGTATCCATTTATAAGTTACAAAAATATATATAACAATTATGCAATTGACGAAACATATGATGATTTAGTTAATTCAACTGATATTGATAGACAGAACTACAGTGTTACTAGAGGTGATGTTTTTTTCACAGGGTCTTCAGAAACTATTGAAGAACTTGGTATGGCTTCAATGTGCTTAAGAGACATACCGAATGCAACCTTTAATGGATTCAGTATTCGTTTTCGTCCATATAGTTTAATAAACTATTACCCTGAATTTATGATGTATTATTTTAGAAGTGAAGCTACAAGAGAACATTTGATAAGAAACGATAATTCAATAACAAGAGCTAACTTAAGTCAAAAACTATTGAACAAATTACCGGTTATAAATCCACCATTAGAAGAACAACAAAAAATCGCTAATTACCTCGATGATAAAGTAGCTCATATCGACAACATCATCGAGAAAACAAAATCAACCATTGAAGAATATAAAGAATACAGGCAATCTCTTATTACAGAAACGGTAACAAAAGGACTAAATCCTGATGTGAAGATGAAGGATTCTGGGATTGAGTGGTTTGGAGAAATTCCTGAGCATTGGGAAGTTAAAAAATCGAAGTATATTTTTGAGATAATAAAAAGAATTGCTGGTGAAACTGGGTATGATGTATTATCGGTTACTCAACAAGGATTAAAAGTAAAAAATATTACATCAAATGAGGGACAAATGTCATCTGACTATAGTAAATATCAGTTTGTTTATGAAGGTGATTTTGTTATGAATCATATGGATTTATTGACAGGTTGGGTTGATTTATCTGTTTTTAATGGTGTTACAAGTCCTGATTATAGGGTTTTTAGAATGAAAGAAGAGATTGAATACTCAAAAGAATATTATAAAAGTATTTTTCAAGTTTGTTATACAAATAAAATCTTCTATGGTCTTGGTCAGGGAGTTTCTAATTTGGGAAGATGGAGATTGCCGACAGTAAATTTTATTAATTTTTATCTTACAGTGCCACCAAAGGAAGAACAAGAACAAATTGTGAACTTCCTAAATGAAAAGACAAATGTAGTAAATCAGTTAATTGATAAAAAGGTATTATTGATAAATAAGCTCGAATCATACAAAAAATCTCTAATCTACGAAGTAGTTACAGGGAAAAAAGAAATAAATTAACCAAAGGGGGCATGGGGCTTGGAGTATAAAGAGAAACGATTTGAACAAGATATAGAATCTTTTTTAATCAACTCAAGTGGATATGGCAAAGGGGATATGTCCACCTTTGATAAAGTAAATGCAATAGATTTACCAAAGCTTATATCTTTTATTAAAACCACTCAAGAAAGAGATTGGGAAAGATATGAGAAAATATATGGAGCAGATTGTGAAAAGAAACTTCTTAAACGCTTTAACGAAGAAGTAAATACTCACGGACTTTTACATGTCCTTAGAAATGGAATTAATGACAGGGGAGTTAAGTTTAAGCTTTGTTATTTTAAGCCAGAATCTACACTAAACCAAAAGCTTGTAGATGGATACAATGCAAATATTATGACTGTTACTCGTCAATTTGCCTATTCAACAGAAAACAAAAACACCATTGATATGGTTCTGAGTTTAAATGGTATACCAATAATTGCCTTAGAACTAAAAAATCAAATTACAGGGCAATCGGTTGAGAACGGAAAAAAACAATTTATGTATGATAGAAACCATAGGGAGCTTTGTTTTCATTTTAATAAGAGATTTCTCGTAAACTTTGCAGTTGACCTCTATGAAGTTTGGATGACTACTGAATTAAAAGGAAAAGATACATTCTTCCTACCCTTTAATCGAGGCTCAGGTGGAGCTGGAAACGTGGGGGGAGCTGGTAATCCCAAAAATCCCGATGGATATAATACAGCTTATCTATGGGAACGAGTTCTTTCTAAAGATTCTATCATGAACATTATCCAAAGATTTCTTCATGTAAATGTGGAAAAGAAAAAAATTATTAAAGATGGAAAGGAAACCTATAAACCAAGTAAGAAACTTATTTTTCCCCGTTACCACCAACTGGATGTTGTCACAAAAATTATAGAAGATGTAAAGAAAAATGGCTCTGGAAAGAACTATCTTATACAACATAGTGCAGGTTCAGGAAAATCAAATTCTATTGCATGGAGTTGTTATCGCCTCGCTAGCCTACATGACGTATACAACAATCATATCTTTACTTCAGTGATTGTTGTAACAGATAGAAAAGTATTAGATAGTCAGCTTCAAGACACTATAAGCAGCTTTGACCATACCTTTGGACTTGTGGAAACCATTGGAGAAGGTAAAACATCAATAGACCTTAAAGATGCAATTAATGATGGAAAAAAGATAATAGTAACCACACTACAAAAGTTCCCTGTTATTTATGAAGAAGTAGAAAATAATAAAGGGAAGCGTTTTGCAATTATAGTTGATGAAGCCCATTCTTCTCAAACAGGTACAAGTGCTAAAAAACTTAAAACAGCCCTTGCCGATAGTGAAGATGCCCTTAGAGAATATGCAAGAATTGAAAGTGAAGAAGAGGCTAATCAAGAAGAGTTTGAAGATAAGCTTGTTAAAGAGTTATTAAGCCATGGGAAACACAGAAACCTATCTTTCTTTGCATTTACAGCAACTCCAAAACAGAAGACCTTAGAGATGTTTGGAGAGAAACATAAAGACGGAACTTTTCATCCATTTCATATATACTCTATGAAACAAGCCATTGAAGAAGGGTTTATCTTAGATGTATTAGCTAATTATATGACCTATAAAACATGCTTTAAAATAGCTAAAAACACTCCGGATAATCCAGAACTTCCGGAATCTGAAGCTCGTAAAGCTATTAAAAGATATGAATCACTTCATGCATATAATCTTCAACAAAAGACTTCCATTATGATTGAATACTTTAGAGATGTAACTATGAAGAAAATTGGTGGCAGGGCTAAAGCAATGGTCGTTACAGCTTCCAGACTTCATGCAGTTCGTTATTTTCTTGAGTTTAAAAGGTATATTGATAAAAAGGGTTATACTGACCTTGATGTACTTGTAGCTTTTTCTGGGAGTGTTAAAGATGGTGAAGAAGAATACACAGAACCAGGACTAAATATTACTAAAGACGGTAGTAAAGTTAGCGAAAAGCAATTGCCAGAAGTATTTCATGGAGATGAATTTAATATCCTTGTAGTTGCCGAAAAATATCAGACAGGCTTTGACGAACCACTTCTACACACCATGTTTGTAGATAAAAAGCTTTCTGGGGTAAAAGCAGTACAAACCCTTTCACGACTAAATAGAAAAACACCTGGAAAAGTAGATACATTTATCATGGACTTCGTAAACGAAGCAGAAGATATAAAAGAAGCATTTGCACCATTCAATAAAGAAACTGTCCTAGATGAAGAAATCAATGTGAACCTTATATATGATACAAAAGTACTTATAAGGCAGTTTATGCTTTTTAATGACAGTGATATTGAAAAATTTAATAAAATCTATTACAAACTAAAGCAATCGCCTACTGATCTTGGGAAAATCACCAGTCTTTTTACGCCAATTTTAAAACAATATGAAGGATTAAATCATGATGACCAATTCAAGTTTAAGAAAGCAGTTAGAAATTTTGTGAAATGGTACTCTTATATTTCTCAAATTGTAAGAATGTTTGATAAAGAGTTGCAGAAAGAATATAATTTCTTGAGATATATGGATAAAATTTTACCAAAAATATCAGCTGAAAAGGTAACCTTAGATGATAAGATCCAGCTTGAATTTTATAAGCTTGACAAGACATTTGAAGGGGAGATTGCCCTAGAGACTCCTGGGGAATATGTTGTTATAGAAAATTCCAAAAAAATTGATGTAGACAAAGGTAAAGAAGATAAGGATGAACTTTTAGAAAATATAATTAATCATATTAACGAGAAATATACTGGTATTTTTTCTGAAGGAGATAGGGTTATAGTAGAAACAATATACACCAAAGTAATAAAAGATAATAAAAAGCTAAAAACATATGCAAAAAAGAACAATGTTGAAGTATTCTCAGAAAGTATATTTCCTAAGATTTTTGCCGATGTGGCTCAAGAATGTTATGAAGAGCAGATGGATGCATTTAAAAAGCTATTTGAAGATAAAACTTTCTATGCAACTATAATGAATGAGATTGCAAAGGAAGCTTATAAAGGGTTTAGGAATCAATAGATTATACAAAACAAAGGAGTGTTTTCAGAATTATAATAAGGTAATAGAGGATATAACTGAATTTTTAAAACAGTTAAAAAGTATTGACATTGTTATTAACTTATTACTATAATTATATAATACAAAGTGATTTTACTCTTTAAATTGTGCTTTTACATCTTAGAAATTTGAGCTTTTACACCTTTAATATTTAAAAAGAGCTTTTACTCATCAAAAACAGATGGTCTGTTTTTTATGCGTAAAAGCTCTTTTTTGTACAAAAGGGGAGTGTAGGTAAAGCATCTGAAGATCAACTACAAAAGAAAGATTCAAGGATTATATTATGTTGAAAATGTATTATTGATAATAGATTGGGGGTAGATAGATAATACATATTCTTACTATTATTAAAGTATTCAATTCTAAGCTTCCATAGGCAGGTAATCCAACCGTCCATTCTTGTACAGAACCTCAATAAACGTTTAGGTTGCTCCTCCGCAGCATTGCCTTATCCTGTTATTGAGTAAGAACTACAAAGTTTGATTTTTATTTTTTGCTAATACTACACTTTAACTTTAAGGAGAAGTTATGAAATCAATTATCCGTTTTTCAGTCTATTAACATACTCTAATAATAAAAGATAATCGGCTTATTTCGCGCAAATTCATTGTCTTAAAGGATAAGGAGAAGCACATAATTGCATGGACTGATTTTCATAAATATATCCGTTCCAACAAGAACAAACTCTCCCGTAATATATCTGATGATGGGAATATGCGCTTTTATAGTGTCTGTAAGCTCCTAAATTACGCTTTTTTTGACAAATATAGTATCAAGTATCTAAATGATATTAATATCCAGACTGTAAAAGATTTTCTTAATGATTATGGAATGGGTACTTTATCCGGGGATATAAAAGACCGATCGGAGTCGACAGTAAATGTCTGTATAAAGCACATTATTGACTTCCTAGAGGTTCTTATTGAAGAAAATCCCAGAAAATGCAGGATTAAATCAAATGAGTTATATAAAGAAACAAAGGTTTATAATTCTCGCAAAAAGAAATTGGAAGTAAAGAAGGTTCCGGCTTTTGATATTCGATATACATCAACTCCAAAAGAAATTTTTAGGGATATGCCTGAAAGCGTATTTTCAATTCTTATGGGCGTTATCATTCAGAAACACAAAGACATTCTTATGCTTGTAGCTTTAGGCGCATTTGCTGGCATGATGTAGATTTGCTTTTTAATGACTCCTAAATATTTAGCTTTATTTCAA
>SWCH01002575.1_pt1 | contig 14378 bp, 12 predicted proteins | sample 4690051 | NCBI WGS metagenome assembly SWCH01 (sample SAMN10267282, study PRJNA491770) | bioreactor metagenome | isolation source: DHS bioreactor inoculated with | place: Japan: off Shimokita Peninsula | reverse complement strand
GTAGTTATAATCTTTACTTTCAATATATTTTTTTGCTCTTTGTATTACGTCTCTACTAATTCCCATTTTTTTAGAAATCCATAATGCATTGCTTTGGCCAGATTGACCAATTGATAATACATATAGTGGTTCTAAAGTTTCGTTGTTGAAAAGCATAGCAGCATTTTTGAAATCAGGATGCCTTAATGAAAAGTTCTTAATTTCACCATAATGCGTAGTTGCAATAGTTATAGCACCTCTTTGATATACTTCTTCTAAAATCGAAATAGCTAATGCAGCTCCTTCATTAGGTTCAGTTCCGCTTCCTATTTCATCAAAAAGCAAAAGAGTAGATTTATTTGTTTCATTAATAATTTCAGCGATGTTCTTTATATGTGAAGAAAATGTACTTAATGCATTTTCAATACTTTGATCATCTCCTATATCTGCAAAAACATTATCAAAAACTGAAAGTATACTCCCTTGTTCACATGGTATATGAAAACCAGACTGTACTGCCAACGTCAACAAACCTACAGCTTTTAATACAACTGTTTTTCCACCTGCATTAGGGCCTGTTATAATTAGTGAACGGTAATCTTCACCTGCTGAAAAGTTCAATGGAACAACATTCCCTTTTAACAAAGGATGACGTCCTTTTATTATATTTATATAACCATAATCATTAATATTTGGAGAAATGCCTTGTATTGATATGCTATATTTAGCTTTAGCAAAAATCATATCATATAAGCCAATTACTTCTACATTCATTTTTAGTTCGCTGATGTATTCTCGAACTAAACCTGTTAAATAAGATAAAATTTGATATTCTTCATTTGACTCATCTGTTTTTAATTGCATTAATTCTGTAGGAATTTAATTTTTATAGTTGGTTCAATAAAAACTGTAGATCCTGTAGAGGAAGAATCTATAATTGTACCGGCAACTTGGTTTTTGTATGATGATTTAATTGGTATAGTAAATCTTCCATTTCTTTTTGCTACAAAAAAATCTTGAATTAAATTTTTATTAGTTGACGACTTTAAAAAAATTTCAAGCTTTTCATTTATTTTTATTTCTGTATTTTCAATAAGTCTTCTTATTCTTTTTAGTTCTTTAGTTGCATTTGAATCTATAATATTATTACGAATTGAATTGTTAATTTCTTCTTCTATACTTTCCATTTCTTTTATGGAATAGCTATAACTCATTAATGTTGGAGCATAAAATTCCTTATCTTTCATATAAGTTTTGATTTTCTGCATCCTCTTAAAAAGTCAGAAACATTCCTCAAAGATTCTGGTTCAAGTATTGCTCCTTTTTCTACATTAATAATGATGTTATCAATATTAACTATACCTTGCAATGGTACAGTGCTGCTTTCAAGTAATATTTTACCTTCTGACGTTTCAATAAGTCTATTTTTAACAGTTTCAAAATTTGAAGAAGGCAGCAGTTTATCTAGTAAGCTTTTACCAAGATTGCTTACACAAAAATCTTTTATTATATTTTTTAATTCTTCGTATTGTAATTTATTTAATGTACTATTATTCATTTTTGTTCCTTTCTTATTTCAATATAAACTGAGCTATGAAAGTACAAAACAGGTAGATTTGTACTAGAAACTATGGCACTAAAAAAGCTGCGGATATTATCTCCACAGCTATAATTTCTAAATTAAGAAATATATACATTATAAAACAATGCATAAGTATAGTAGTTTTGTGTGATTGTATCTTCCATAGACATAATGTTAATAAGCAAAACTAAATAAGCGTGATATTTCTACCGCTTGTAAATGCTTATTAAATATTAAATTAATCTATTAGTTAGATACACTCTCAGACATAAAAATTCTCCTGTTTAAAACTACCTTACTATTATTATAGTTTTATTAATCTATAATGTCAAGAAAAGATTTTTTTGTTATTCTTTAAGAAAAGATTTTTTGTTATTCTTTAATTTGCAATGGTATTTTAATTATATCTCCGGGATAAATTACAGCATTGTATATTTTATTTTCGTTAGAGATTAAATAAACTAATTCTCTTATTTCCATATTGCTGCAATCAGTGTAATTTGATGCAATTGACCACAGGGTATCACCCATTTGAACTGTTATGTAATCATATTGTGATATAACCTTTGAATATGCTTTAATTGTAAATATCAATGTAAATAAAATCATGCTTATTAATAATACCGAAACAAATATAAATCTTTTAAATTTATTAATATCAACTACTTTGTATTTATTTAATATTATCATTTTATACACCTCGAACATATATTTGATTACATTTTAACAGAACAATAGTTCGATGTCAATACATTTTTTGAATTTTCTCAAACAAATGTTTGATTTTTTTTATAACATATGTTAAAATATAAAAAACAAAAGAGGTGAAATGATGAATTACAAAGATTTAAGTGATAAACAAATTAAAATAATAGAATACATAAAAAATGAATTATCTTTGAGAGGTTACCCTCCTTCCATACGTGAAATTTGTCAAGCTGTAGGTCTTAGCTCTACTTCTTCCGTACATGCTCATTTAAATACATTAGAAGAAAAAGGTTATATAAAAAAAGGAACAAATAAAAGAAGGGCTATTGAAATAATTGATACGGATGATATATGTGCTAATATGCCAAGAAAAGAAATTGTAAATGTTCCTATAGTTGGTACAGTTACTGCAGGTGCTCCAATTTTAGCAATTGAAAATATAGATGACACTCTTCCTATTTCAATTGATTTTGTTGGAAATAATGACTCATATGTTTTAAAAGTTAAAGGTGAAAGCATGATTGATGCGGGAATTTTAAACGGTGATTTTGTAATAGTGAATTCTCAAAACAGTGCTAAAAATGGAGATATTGTAGTTGCATTAATAGAAGATGAAGCAACTGTTAAAACTTTTTATAAAGAAAAAGATCATATAAGATTACAACCTGAAAACAGTTCTATGGATCCTATTTTAGTTAAAGAGCCATATATATTAGGGGTAGTAAAAGCAATAGTTAGAAAATATTAATATGAAATACTTAAAAATAGTTGCAAAAGTACATATAAAAACGATAGAGATTATTCTATCGTTTTTTTGCATATTTAAACTATTTAGCACTAATCCTATTTTTAATTTCTTCAAATTCCAGCAACTTTTGTAATGACAGCATAACTCCTAATTTAGCATGGTCATAAAACAACCCCCCTTGTATATATGCAATATAGGGTTCTCTCATTGGAGCATCAGCGCTTAATTCTATAGACGAACCTGATACAAAGGCTCCTGATGCCATTATAACCTGATTTGTATATCCAGGCATATCCCATGGAACTGGAGAAACATGAGCATCTACCGGTGAAGCACTTTGTATTGCTTCGCATATTTTAACGACCATATCTTTGTTATTAAATTTAATTGCTTGAACAATATCGCTCCTGTCATCTTCTAATTCAGGAGTGATTTCAAAACCTAGGGATTTATACACTCCACCAAATAAAAGAGCTCCCTTTAAGGCTTCACTCACTATATGAGGAGCAAAAAATAATCCTTGCATTGTATTTCTTGTAGTTCCAAATGTAAGGCCTATTTCTTTTCCAACACCAGGGGCTGTAAGGCGGTTTGCTACTCTGTCAATAATAGTTTTTTTACCGGCTACATATCCACCGGAAAGAGAAATCCCACCACCTGGGTTTTTAATCAATGAACCGACAATTACATCTGCTCCAATATCAGATGGTTCAATTGTATCAATAAATTCTCCATAGCAATTGTCTACCATTATACATATGTTCGGATATATTTCACGTATTTTTTCTATTGCTGTTTTTATTTTAGACATAGTTAATGCTGGACGGAAACTATAGCCTGTTGAACGCTGAATCATTAATAATTTTGTTTTCATAGTTACTTCTTTAATGGCATTTTCCCAATCTATGTCATTGTTATAAAGAGGAATCTCTTTATAGATAACTCCCTCTTCTTTTAAATTACATGGTTCGTTGCCCTCTTCCCCTAAAACTGTTAAGAGTGTGTCATATGGTTTGCCTGAAATTGCAATGACCTCATCTCCATACTTTAAAATAGATGATAAAGTTAAATACAATGCATGTGTACCAGATGCAATAGATGGTCTTACAAGTGCATCTTCCGTATGAAATACTGAAGCGAATATTTTTTCAACTTTTTCTCTTCCTACATCATCATAGCCATAACCCGTATTCCAGTAAAAGTTTGTGTAATCAAGTTTATGTTCCTGCATTGCACTTATTACTTTGTATTGATTGTATTCTCTGGTTTGTTCTATTTTATCAAAGTATTTTTTCTTTATTTCTGATTCAATGTTTGTTACATAATTGAAAACAGCTTTATTTATTTCAAATTGTTTACATAATATATTTTCTGTTAGCATTTATTGCTCCTCTGTTTTATCTTTATTAAAAAGTCGTACTGATTTTAACGGTAAAATTGAAGAAATAGCATGTTTATAGATTAGTTGTTGTCCTTTATCCGTTTCTAAAAAGATAACATAGTTATCAAATCCAATCACTGTTCCTACAAGTTTATAACCATTATTTAAAAAGATTGTAATTGCTATTTTTTCTTTTCTAACATTATTTAAAAATATGTCTTGTAAATTAATTGTATTCATATTAACCTCCACATGGTATTTTACTTGTTTAAAATGTAATCATAAATATTTTCAACTACTGAATCAATTTCTTTTGGAGTTGAAATATCAAACCACCTAACATTAGAATCTCTTAGAAACCAAGTAAATTGTCTCTTTGCAAATCTTCTGGTATTTCTTTTTAGGGTATTTACAGCTTCTGTTAGACTTGTTTTTTCTTCTATATAGTCTATAATTTCCTTATATCCTATTCCTTGCATTGAAACTAAATTTTTATCGTATCCTTTGTTGATTAGTGTTTTAACCTCTTCTATAAGTCCGTTAGATACCATTTTATCCACTCTTTGGTTTATTCTATCATATAGAATTTTTCTGTCCATATTCAATCCAACTAAAATACAATCATATTTTTCTCTATATTTTCTTATATCAGTGTTAAGTTCAGAAAATTTTTCCCCTGTTATTTCATATACTTCTAATGCTCGAATTACTCTTTTTACGTTATTTTTATGTATTTTTTCCGCTGACTCAGGGTCTACTTTTTTAAGCATTTCATATAAAAAGTCTTCTCCATTTTCATTGTACAATGAAGTATAATAATCACGTATTTTAGCATCTGATTTTGCGTTGCCAAAATCAAGGTCATAGATTAATGAATTTACATATAATCCGCTTCCACCCACTATTATCGGGGTTTTATCTTCAATAAGAATGTTATCAATTATATTTTCTGACATAACTTTAAAATCAGATACAGAAAAAGTTTCATCAGGATTAATAATATCTATCATATGATGGTTTATACCCTGTTTTTCTTCTTCAGTAACTTTGGCTGTACCTATATTCATTTCTTTATATATTTGCATGGAATCAGCAGATACTATTTCTGTATTAAGTTTTTTTGCTAATTCAACAGATACATAGGTTTTGCCAACAGCAGTAGGTCCTACTAATACTATAATTTTATTATTCATTTATTTATTCCTTTATAAAATTTTAACTTTGTACTCTTTCAAACATTCTTTCAATTTCATATTTGGTCATTTTTATAATAACCGGTCTACCGTGGGGGCAGGTATAAGGGTTGTGTGTGCTTTTTAAATCATCTATAAGTTTTTTGACTTCTATTATGTGCAGTTTGTCACCTGCTTTTACAGATTTTACACATGCTTTTTTTATTATTTTATCTATTTCCAAATTCAATTTAGACTTATTTATATTTTTCAACGAATCTAGAACTGTGTAAAATAAATCTTTTATATTTGCATTAGAGAAAATGACCGGAATATTATTTATAATTATAGAATTACTGCCAAATGCCTCTATTACAAGACCAATTTGTTCAAAAATTTCTTTGTTTTCTATAGATAAATAATAGTCTTCATATGAAAGATTTATAACTTCAGGAACTATTAGCTCTTGTTTTAGTATTTCCCTATTATTATATTGATATAAAAATTTTTCATAATTAATTCTTTCATGGGCAGCATGTTGATCTATCATATACATTTCAAAGGTGTCTTTACTTTCGCATATAATATATGTGTCCATTACAATACCTACTATTGACAGTTCGGGAATACTATTTTTTGATAAATTATCTTTTTCATAATCATGAATTTCAATAAATGTTTGCTGCTCTTGCTTTGGTAAACTTATTTCGTGATTAACCGGTATATCTATTTCAGTTTTTTCTCTTTCACTTGAATAATTATTTTCTTTAATAATGAAATCTGTTTTTTCTTCTATTAATGCGGATTCTTCTATTGCATCATCAAATATATGGTCTTTGCTAGCTTGTTCGCTTAAGTTAATTTCTATATATTTAATATTTTCATTATGATTTTCATATGATTTTTTATCATTATTTGTATAACCATTATTATTTTTTTTAGAAAATTGCTTTTCTGCGTTTTTAAATTCTGTATCTTTTTTAATAGTAGTTTCATCCTCAAAGATTGATTCTTCTTTGACTTTTTTATCAACATTGTTATGAATTATAGATTCTTTTTTTATTTCCTTAATTATATTATTTGTTCTTAATGATTTATATATCGCATTTTTAACTTCATTTAATATTAGCTCCTCATTTTGAAATCTAACTTCAGTTTTTGCAGGATGAACATTAACATCAACTAGTGTAGGATTAATTTCTAGTTTTAAGAAACATGCCGGATATTTGCTTTTAGGTAAAAGTGTATAATATGCTGCTTCAATATAATAATTTATTCTTTTGTGCTTAATATACCTTCCATTTACAAATACTAATTGATTTTTTCTATTACCTCTATAGTAATTTAAATTGCTGGTATATCCCTTTATTGAAATTAGATTACTTTGATAATCGACCATAAGCAAGGAATCATATAAATCTTTGTCATATAAACTAGAAATTGTATTAATAAAATTGTTGGTTTTAGGCGTTTTAAAGGCGACATTGTTATTATTAATATATTTAAATGAAATATTTTCCTTGCTTAAAGCAAGTGATGACACTATTTCATTAATATTACTGCTTTCTGAAGCATCACTTTTTAGAAACTTTTTTCTTGCTGGCACGTTATAAAAAAGATCAGTTACCGATATGGTCGTACCAACGGGACAGCCAATGTCTTCTCTTAATGCAACTTCTCCACCTTCAATTATAAGTTTTACTCCATATTGTTCATCATTAGTTCTGGATATAACTTCTACATGTGAAACTGCTGCAATACTTGCTAAAGCTTCTCCTCTAAATCCTAATGTGAAAAGAGAATTCAAATCATCAGAGGTTTGAATTTTACTGGTACAGTGTCTTTTGAAGGCATCTTCTATTTCTTCTCTGTCAATTCCTTTTCCATTGTCGGTTATTCTTATTAAATTTTTACCGCCGTTTTTTATTTCTATAATTATTTCATTTGATCCTGCATCAATTGAATTTTCAACTAATTCTTTTACAATTGACCTAGGGTTTTCTATTACTTCGCCAGCGGCTATTTTATTTATTGTATCATTATCTAATAGATGTATTATTTTCGCCATTAAATTACCTTCTTATTAATTATCTAATTGTTTTGCTTTTTCAATTATTTCATTTAATGTTGTCATTGCTTTAATTGGAGTTAAATTATTAATATCAATATTTTTAACTGAATTTTCTATGAAATCTTTAAATATTTTAGTTTGAGTATTTTCAGCAACTTCATTTGCAGCAGGTTTTTCTGGGTTTACTTCGCTAAATAGAGAAACTTGAAAGTTATCATTTATTCTATCCCTCTTCCTTTTGGCAAATGGTCTGTTAATATCACTTTCATCAAGTTGTTTTAGTATTTCTTTTGCTCTTTTTACTACTTCGTTAGGCAGACCAGCTAGGTTGGCAACTTGTATACCGTAGCTTCTGTCTATGCTGCCTTCAGCAATTTTGCGTAAAAATATTATTTTGTCATCAGTCTCTTTAATTAAAATTCTATAATTTTTTACACTTTTCAATTTGCTTTCTAATTCTGATAATTCGTGATAATGAGTTGCAAATAATGTTTTTGCCTTTATTTTTTTAGTAATATATTCAACTACGCTCCATGCAATACTTAAACCATCATATGTGCTTGTTCCTCTACCTATTTCATCAAGAATCAGCAAGCTGTTTTCAGTGGCATTGTTTAATATGTTTGATACTTCTGACATTTCTACCATAAATGTACTTTGACCTTGAGATAAATCATCTGAAGCACCGACTCTAGTGAATATTTTATCCAATACACAAATTTCAGCAGATTTTGCAGGTACAAAACTTCCTATGTGCGTCATGAGTGCAATAAGAGCAACTTGTCTCATATAGGTTGATTTACCGGCCATATTTGGGCCTGTAATTATAGACATTCTATATTCCTTGTTATCTATATAGGTATCATTAGGTACAAATCTTTCATTTTTGATGATACGTTCTATTACAGGGTGTCTGCCATCTACTATATTAATATATCCTTTATTATTTAGTTCAGGTCTCATATAATCATTTTTTACTGCAGATATAGACAGAGAATTTAAAGTATCTATAACAGCAATGCTATGTGCCGTTTTTTGAATTCTCTTTATTTGTTCTTTTATATAATTTCTTATATTTAAAAACAAATCATATTCTAGTTTCATAACTTGCTCATCTGCATTTAATATTTTTGCTTCCATTTCTTTTAACTCAGGAGTAACATATCTTTCGCAGTTTGTAAGTGTTTGTTTTCTCATGTAATGTTCAGGTACATTTTTTAAATAAGATTGAGTAACTTCTATATAGTACCCAAAAACTCTTGTGTATCCCACCTTTAGGTTTTTAATTCCTGTTTTTTCACGTTCTGTATTTTGAAGTTCTGATATCCATGACTTTCCGTTTGTGGTTATTTTTTTTATTTCATCCAATTCAGTATTGTAACCCGGTTTAATTAATCCTCCTTCTTTTACAGAAATAGGTGGTTCTTTAACAATTGAATCATCAATTAATTCGTAAATATCCTCCAGCATATCAAATTTTTCATAAATATTTGATATAAGTTTTGAATTTAATTGTGATATTTCTGCTTTTAAATCCGGAAGCCCTGAAACTGATTGTTTTAAAGCTATTAAATCTCTGCCATTACAATTTCCGTAAACTATTCTGCTTATGAGTCTTTCTATATCATACACATTTTTCAGATATCCTTTTATATTGTTTGATATCATAACATTGTTGTATAACTCACTTACGGAATCAAGCCTGTCATTTATAGAATTAATGTTTTTTAAGGGTTCTTCAATCCATTTTTTTAATTGTCTTCCACCCATTGCGGTTTGCGTGTTATCTAATATATGATAAAGAGTTCCAGTACCTTTTTTACCTCTAACTGTTTCAATTAATTCAAGGTTTTTTCTAGTACTAGAATCAATATTAAGGTATTCACCTGCACTATAAAAAAATATTTTATTTATATGGTCTAAAGATGTTTTTTGAGTTTGATTTAAGTAATTTATTAGCATTCCAAGAGACATGATTGCAAGTTTATTTTCAGAGATTCCAAAAGAATCTAAAGAAACAACATTAAAATGGTTAAGTATTATTTCTGTATACTCTAAAACACTTAGTATATTATCAGTACATGTAATTTTGCTATTTAATAAATCATTGTTTGTACATGTATTAGAAATAATCTCTGAAGGATTTACTTTATCTATTTCTTCTTTAAGCAAGCTGTATTTGAATTCGTTTTGTAATTTGAAATTATCATTGTCTATATTTTCAGTAACATATAAATCACCCGTTGAAACATCTACATAAGACATACCAAAACCATTTTCTATATATGTGCAACACAAATAATTGTTTGATTTTTCCTCAAGCATACTTTGGTCTATTACTGTTCCGGGAGTAATCACCCTCACTACATCTCTTTTAACAATTCCCTTTGATGCAGAAGGGTCTTCGATTTGCTCGCAAATTGCAACTTTATATCCATTTTCTATTAACTTAGAAATATAATTATCCACTGCATGATGCGGCACTCCACACATTGGTGCTTTTTCTTCTTGACCGCATTCCCTTCCGGTTAAGGCAATTTCTAAAACTTTGGAAGCAGTTAGTGCATCGTCAAAAAACATTTCATAGAAATCACCTAGTCTATAAAGCAATATACAGTCTTTATATTGCTCTTTAATACTGAAGTATTGCTGCATCATAGGTGTAAATTTTGCCATTTATTAAACCTCCATTTGTTCCTCTAATGTTCTAAAACACCTTCCATGTGGAATGTTTTAACATTTGTAATTTTAACATTTACTATTTTACCTATTAAGTCTTCACTGCCCTTGAAGTGAACAAGTCTAAAATGTTCAGTTCTGCCGGTTAAAAAGTTTTCACTGCTTTTGCTTACAGATTCAACTAGGATGCTATATACCTTACCTATGCACTGCTTATTTTTTTCATAAACAATAGGATACAATACATCTAATAATTCATTAAACCTATTGTGTTTTATTTCATCGGGTATTTGATCTTCCATTAAAGCTGCTTTTGTACCTTCTCTTACAGAATACAAATATGTGAATGCTGAATCATATTCTACTTTTTTTACAATATCAACAGTTTCTTGAAAGTCTTCCTCTGTTTCACCAGGAAAACCAACTATTATATCTGTAGTTATTGAAACATCAGGTATTGCTGATTTTATTTTTGATACAATGTCAAGGTAATGTTCTTTAGTGTATTTACGGTTCATTTTATCTAAAACTTTGTTGCTTCCTGATTGTATAGGTAAATGTATATGATTACATATTTTATCGCACTCTTTAATAACTTGAATCAAATCATCTGTTAAATCTTTTGGATGAGATGTCATAAAACGAATTCTTTCAATTCCATCAATTTTATTTAATTCAATTAATAAATCAGCAAAAGTGAACTTGCTTTCTAATGTATTACCATATGAATTAACATTTTGACCTAATAGAGTTATTTCTTTACAACCATCTTCAGCAAGTTTTGTTACTTCATTTATAATTTCTTGTGGTTCTCTGGATTTTTCTCTTCCTCTAACATATGGAACTACGCAATATGAACAAAAATTATTGCAGCCATATGTTATATTAACTAATGCCTTATAGTTATATTTTCTAATTTTAGGCATATTTTCATATATTTGTTCCGTGTTATCTATTATTCCTACGCTTCTATTATTGTTAAAATCTACATTATAAATTAAATCAGGAAGTTCATGTATGGTGTTTGTACCAAAAATAATATCAACAAAAGAAAAGGACTTCATTACTTTTTCTCTTATTTCTGGTTTTTGCATCATGCATCCGCAAATTGCAACCAGCATATCCGGTTTGCTTCTTTTTAATCCTTTCACCTCTCCAAGTTTACCAAAAACCTTAAGTTCAGCATTTTCTCTAATGAGGCATGTGTTAAAAATAACTAAATCCGCATCTTTTTCATCATCAGTTTCTTCATATCCTATAGAGTTTAATATTCCAGATATTTTTTCGGAATCATGTTCATTCATTTGGCATCCGTAAGTTAATATATTAAAAGTTTTCCGCTTTCCATTGAGCATAAAAAATTGCTCATTATTATTTTTTAATTCAATTATTTTTTTCTTAGTAATATTTATATCATCAATTGAAGTATTTACTACTTCCATTTCTCTTTTGCTCATAAAATAAGCCTCCAAATTTCTATTAAAACATTGTAATATTAATGTATATCTTGTCTATTATATCATTTAAATAATATTAGTTCAACAAAAAAATTCACCTGTGGATGTTGTACACTTTAAGAGTAATAGGACTGTATCAGCTCACTGCTGCAGACTGTACTCAGTGTATCAATTATAAAAAAATAAAATTAATTATTTCATTTTTTGAATATTTAATGTAAAATACATAAGGAAGAAAAAGAAAGGAATTTAAAATAAATTATGAATATAGATTTAATAAACAAAAGACGAATATTTGGAATCATATCTCACCCTGACGCAGGAAAAACAACTTTAACAGAAAAATTGTTGCTTCACGGAGGCGCAATTCGTGAAGCAGGTACTGTAAGGGCAAGAAAAAATTCCAAATATGCTAAATCAGACTGGATGGAAATAGAAAAGCAGCGTGGTATTTCTGTTACATCTTCGGTAATGCAATTTGAATATGAAAATAAGGTAATATCCATAATGGATACTCCCGGCCATAATGATTTTGGCGAAGACACATACCGTATTTTAACATCTGTTGATAGCGCTGTTATGGTTATAGATGCTGCTAAGGGTATAGAAGCACAAACAAAAAAATTGTTTGAAGTGTGCAGCATGAGAGGGATTCCTATTTTCACTTTTATCAATAAGCTAGACCGTGAGTCGATGGATCCCCTTGAATCTATGCAGGAATTGGAAGAAGTTTTAGGAATGCCGTCAGTTGCTGTCACATGGCCGATTGGTTGTGGTAAAGAATTTGAGGGAATATATGATCGATTAGAAAATGTAGTGCATTTGTTCCGTAAAAATGAGGATATTCAGCTAGATGATGACGGAGTGCATGGAAACAAGCTGGAAGGAATACTAAATCCGGCAAATTTAAGTAATCTCAGATATGCAATGGAGCTTCTTGATGGAGCAGGAAATGAATTTGATATTGAACTTATTAAAATGGGAAGATTATCTCCGGTATTTTTTGGGTCTGCATTGGCTGACTTTGGTATTACCCCATTTTTAAAACATTTTCTAGACATGTCTCCTGCTCCGGGGATTAGAAAAACAACAACAGGTGAAGTTTCTCCTTTAGATAAAATATTTAGTGGCTTTATATTTAAGATTCAAGCAAATATGAACCCGGCTCACAGAGACCGTCTTGCATTTCTTAGGATATGTTCAGGAACTTTTGAAAGAGGCATGAATGTAACATTAACCAGAACAGGGAAACAAATGAAATTAAGCCAATCAACGCACTTGATGGCTAACGAACGTGAAACTGTTGATGTTGCATATGCAGGAGATGTAATTGGTATATATGATTCGGGAACATTCCAAATAGGAGATACTATAACAAATGGCAAGGAAAAAATCTTTTTTGAACCATTGCCTACATTTCCACCGGAATTATTTATGCGTGTCAGTGCTAAAAATTCTCTCAAAGGAAAGAATTTTCAAAAGGGTGTTGAACAGCTTGCTCAAGAAGGAGCCATACAAGTTTATAAAAATGAATACAATGAAGTTATATTAGGCGCAGTTGGAGTATTGCAATTTGAAGTATTTGAGTATCGCTTGGTTAATGAGTACAACACGGATATTCGTATGGAAAATATAGATTTTACAGTTGCACGTTGGGTTAAAACCCATAATCCTAATAGCTTAAAACAATATCAAAATTCAAGATGCATGGTAGTGTATGACAGATTTGAACGACCTGTACTTTTATTTACCAATGAATATGCATTGAGGAGTTTTCAGGACCGATATGAAGACGTTGAGCTTGTAGAGGCACTTGATATCACTCAAGAGATTATAGAATAATTTGTTAAAAACAACAAAAGCAACTATTTTATCTAATTATAAAAATAGTTGCTTTTCCATTATAATTTTTAAATACAAGTTAATCAATTAATAAACCCATTTCCAAGGAATCATAAAATACATCATTAATTAATAAGTCCCTTTTTATTATTCCTTCTTCCAGAAAGCCAAGCTTTTTATATAATTTAATTCCTCTTGTGTTATCTGTTCTAACTCTTAAATTGATTTTTCTAATTATTGATGAATCTCTGCTCCAGTCAATTAAATAAGATATTAGAGCTTCACCTATTCCAATTCCCCAATATGCTTTTAAAACGCTTACTCCAAATTCTCCAATATGAGCAGTTCTCTTCCTTGGCCCGCCTGTAAAATTCAAATTACCAACTATTTTTCCATCAACAACAGCTATTAAAGCCAAAGCATTTTTTTCTTTCAGTACATTTTCTATATATGCTTCTTCTTGTTCAATAGTTTTGCCAAATTCACCTTCCCCAAATGTCAAATAATCAGATTCACCTCCAATGATATTAAGGTAATCAACTAATTCTTTGGCATCAGATTTATTAATTTTTCTAATTATAATTTTTTCACGATTAATTTTTATATCATCCATGATGTAAACTCCTTTAATTATTTGAATGCATATATTTTATAAAACTATATAAACCATATTATATTATACCATATTGTGGGATATAGTCGATATAATTTTATTGCTTCTATATTTTTTATTATTTAATTTATAACTGATACCAAAAA
>SWCH01002368.1_pt1:5000-14440 | contig 14440 bp, 15 predicted proteins | sample 4690051 | NCBI WGS metagenome assembly SWCH01 (sample SAMN10267282, study PRJNA491770) | bioreactor metagenome | isolation source: DHS bioreactor inoculated with | place: Japan: off Shimokita Peninsula | reverse complement strand
TTTTTTTCGGAATAATATCATCATATATGGGTTATTTAAGCCTTCAAGGTGTAGTGGGATTGTTGGTGGCTTTGCTGATAATATGGATGGGTTTGAAGATTGGTAAAAATGCAGTGCTGGTACTCCTGGATGCATCCATTGATGCTGAAACAGTGCAAAGAATAAAAGATATAGCTTTGGGTGTGGATGGAGTTGAAGGGATTCATGAAGTTCGGGTGAGAAGTTCAGGACCTTATATGTTTGCTGAACTTCATCTGGAAACCAAAAAAAATTTATCGGTAGAAAAAGCACATGGAATATCTGATGAAGTTGAAAAACAAATCAGAGGGGAAGTTGGAAAGCTTGAAACACTTTTGGTTCAAGTGGAACCAGTTAAAAAAGATGTGATCCGGTTTGCACTACCAGTTGAAACCAGTGATGGTTTGCAATCAATTCCCTCAAATCATTTTGGTAAGGTTCCCTATTTTCTCATCTGGGATGTTCACCAGGGAGAAATAGAAAATTACCAGATCAAAGATAACCCTGCCCAGGACCTGGAAAAAAAGAGAGGTATAAAAACTGCTGAATTCCTGGTAAATGAAAAGATAGATGTGATTTTAGGGGATGAATTGGGTGAAGGTCCCAGATATGTCCTTTCTGAAAATGTTGTCCACTTTGCAAGTCCAGACGGTGACACTGTAAAAGAAATAATGGAAAATACTCGAAATATGGTTCTATAATGTTTTAGGATAAAAATTTGAGTTAAGATGCTGCTTCGGGGATTATTCCATCTGGTTGGAATTGAACTTTTGAAATAATAATCTTTATATTTAAAATTAGTATTTTTAAAATTAGCATTAATTGAAATTATTTTTGAGAATTTTTTTAGTATTGAGGTGTAATTTTTAGCTGTAATTCTATTTATTAATCTATTCCTTAATTAATCCTTTAATTGAAATTAATCCTTTAATTTAACCTTAATTTTGACATTCTTAGGATGTGGGATATTTTTTAATTAGATGGGTAACACTTTTTATATGATCTCCCTGGGATTTCACTTCATCCAAAAGGTTTTTCAGGAGATTTTGGGACATGGGAACTGGAAAACTTCTAAATATGTAGGATTCAACCATCAAGTCCAGGGCACGTTCTTCAGCAATGCTAAGGCCATGTCTTTTATACTTTAAACTATCCTGGAATAGAATGTTATCTTCCAGGGATAATTGGGACACTTCATCTCCCAGATCGGTTCCAGGGATTGGTTCGGCAATACTAACGAAGTAATCATCCAGCATCAGTTCATCGGCAAGATCCATGGTATCCTGGAACTCTTCCTCTTCTTCTCCAGGGTAGGCAACTATAAAAGAACCCGCAGTTTTCACTCCATGCTCACGGGCCATAGCCACTGCTTCACGGACCTGATCCACAGTGACTCCCTTTTTCATATGACGGAGAACCCGGTCACTACCGGATTCAATTCCAAAAAAAACCCATCCATTACTGTATTGATGGATAGCTTCTAAGATCTGGTCGCTAATTAAATCCACCCTTATATCTGGTATGGTTAGATTTTTAGGCCCAGTGAGGTTTGATATTTCACGTAAAAGCTCAATGAAGGCTTCTTCATCAACATTTTTGAACTTATTACTGCCATAAAGAGAACCAGTACCACCACTTATGGCGATTTTACGGACTCCTTTACTTAAAAGATATTTAACCTCATTTAGTATGTCTTCCAGGGAGCGGCTTCTCACTTCCCTGCCGAATAAGCAGGGAACACCACAGAAACCACAGTTACCAGGACAGCCACGATGAGTTTCCAAGTAAACATTAGCTCCTCTGATGTTTTCAGAAGAGATATCGGAAGGTACTAGTGGCAATGGTCTTTCAAGGGAGTGGGCAGTGCCTTTACCTGTGATAATAGTCTGCTCATCCTTTTTAAATGCCACTCCAGATACGTCCTTAAAGTCAGATACATTGGGTATTGGATTATTTTCAAAAACTTTTAATATATCATATAGGGTATTTTCACCCTCCCCTACCACCACCAGATCCACAGCTAAACAATCTAAAATCAATTGGGGGGAAAGTGTTACTGGACCTCCCACTATTTTAAAGGTATCCATTGATGATATTTCTTTTTGATATTTTAATAGATGGATGGTGGATTGTAGGCTGATAAAAACAATATCTGCATCAATAACCTCCCCAAATCCTTTTTGCAGTTTTACAGGGTAACCCTGTTCTTGAAGTATCCCTGCTATTAACAGAGCACCGTAACTGTAGAATTCAGGAGTTAAAACAGTTATTTTTAGATTTTTACTCATTATATCACATTATATCAACTGATTATAAACTAAACCCTACTAAGGTTAGGTATAAAAATTATTAAAATTATGGGGACTAAAAAATTATGGGGAATAAAAATGCATTGGTTCTTAAGGGAATTTTTAGTTTTTCCGCACACCGAAGAAGTTTATGGCTTCTATAAGGTCTTGGAAGGCTATTAACTCTGTTTTAAGCACATCTTCGCGGCTGAGGGTGCCGCTCATTTCTCCATCCACCGAAAGTTTGTCTGGGCCACGGGCTACTAACCGTTCCACCCCATCTCTGCTGAAAATCTCTTCGGCTTTCTTATCATAAACAAAAGCCCTACCGGGAATGATTACAGTCTCTTTAACGTCGGTAAGGTCCAGTTCTTCCAGGTCCTGTTGGGTGATTAGACATCCAATATCCTGATCTGCAGCCACCACATTCACCAGTGAAGAAGCTTCAACATGGTCAAAAATCCTTTCAATAAATGGTGCCGCCACTTTACTGCTTACTATGGTTGCTTCTGAAGTTACCTTGGATAATATGTCCAAGTACTCTCTATTTTTATCAAGTGAGATAGCAAAGGGGGCATCAGTTTCAGGGTCACAAAGTGGAGTGCCGGTAATCCGGAGGCCGAATTCCTTGTTAATGCTATGCACCATTTCCTCAAATTCTTTAAGGCTATGGGGTTCAACACCCTTAATTATAGGTTCGTTTCCAAGGATAAGGCCCTGATTGCGGAAGTTTGCAAATCTCATGAGAATGAGGGCTTTGGCTCCCCATTCTTCCAGTTTTGCACAGGTTTCAAACAGTTTATCCCCGTCGTTGACACCGGGAACTATTACTGAGGCTGCGTGCACATCACAGCTTTCGCAGAATATTTTAAGGGCGTCCAGGGATGCCTGAGGGCTGGGATCTCCCATCCACTTTTCCCTCATCTGTGAATCGGTGGAGAAAACTGTGTAAGTTACCTCGTCTACTCCATGGGAAAGGAGGTCATTGGCAGTTTTAGGGTTATCAATACCTTTTCCACTGGTATAACCCAAATGAATGGGAATATCCCACTGTGAAAATGCGGATGTTATTTCTAAAAGGTGAGGATAACAGCTTACATCTCCCCCACCGCTGATATTGACTTTTAAGTCCTGATCTCGATTATTTCCCATCATTAAAGAAGTTTGAACGGAACTTATAACTATAAATGGCTGAATAAAATCGTTTTTAGTCTCACGAACACCGTCAGTGCAATGATCACAACCAATGTGTCCTGGAAGGCAATGTTTACAACCTAAAGGATCTCCGTCTTTGACTTTTCTAAAATAACAGTATTTACAGAATCCCCTACAATCTTTACCGGGTATTCCACCCACATCTGCGATTATTTGCATGTTATCAACGCTTTATACGTCATTATGTAATAAAATAAGATATTATTGAATTTTCTCTGTGTTAGAGAACTAGTATTATACACCGAGATAAATTTACGAAATGGTCACTTATAAGTCTTTCTATTTGATTCAAGAAGAAAGTTTAATACATACCAAACAGTAAACGGAGACTCGTATATCAAATTGTACCATGGAGACTTTGAACTCCAACTGAACAGAATTATTTTCTGTTAAAACTTGAATTGGTGCAAATAATTGGTATGCAAGAATCTGTAGGAGGGAAAAAATGGCAAAGTTTGAAGATAAGGTCGACTTATACGACGACAGGGGTAATCTTGTCGAAGCAGAAGTCCCTATAGAAGCCTTGAGTCCATTGAGGAACCCTGCAATCAAAGCGATTGTACAAGGTATCAAAAGGACTGTAGCAGTGAACCTCGAAGGTACAGAAAATGCTTTGAAAACCGCAAAAGTCGGTGGACCAGCATGTAAGATACTGGGCCGAGAACTGGATCTAGACATAGTGGGGAACGCTGAAGCTATTGCAGCTAAAGCAAAAGAAATGATCCAGGTTGAGGAAGGCGACAACACCAAAGTAGAATTATTAGGTGGCGGGAAAAGGGCATTAGTCCAACTTCCAACCGCTCGGTTTGAAGCAGCAGCTGAATATTCAGCTACACCTCTGGTAACTGCCAATGCATTCATCCAGGCTATAATTGATGTGTGCGACGTCAACATGTATGACGCCAACATGGTTAAAGCAGCCATACTGGGAAGATACCCACAGTCAGTTGAGTATATGGGTGGAAACTTAGCAACCATGTTAGACATACCACAGAAACTGGAAGGCCCAGGTTACGCCCTGCGTAACATCATGGTTAACCACGTGGTAGCAGCAACTCTGAAAAACACCATGCAAACATCTGCTCTATCCGCTATTCTGGAACAATCAGCTATGTTTGAAATGGGTGACGCAGTAGGGGCATTTGAAAGAATGCACTTATTAGGGTTAGCATATCAGGGAATGAACGCTGACAACATGGTCTTTGACCTAGTTAAAGACAACGGTGCTGATGGTACTGTTGGATCCGTTATTTCATCTACGGTTGAAAGGGCCCAAGCCGACAAAGTCATCGGTATTGAAAAAGACCTGAATGGATTCAGTGTCTACGGAACTGACGACCTAGCAAAATGGAACGCATACGCCGCTGCAGGATTAATCGCAGCCACCATGGTAAACCAAGGTGCTGCACGTGCTGCTCAGGGTGTATCATCAACCATTCTATACTACAACGACATTCTAGAATTCGAAACTGGACTACCTAGCGTGGACTTCGGTCGAGCTGAAGGTGTAGCCGTTGGATTCTCGTTCTTCAGCCACTCTATATATGGTGGTGGAGGTCCTGGTATCTTTAACGGTAACCACATCGTAACTCGACACAGTAAAGGTTTCGCCATACCTTGTGTGGCAGCAGCCATGGCTTTAGACGCCGGTACACAGATGTTCTCACCTGAATCTACCTCCGGACTAATCAAAGAAGTGTTCAGTAAAGTGGACGAGTTCCGAGAACCACTGAAATACGTGAACGAAGCAGCAGCGGAGATTAAAAACCAAGTCTAAGAACAAATCCAAATTTGGGGGTAAATAACTAAATGGACATCGAAATTTTTCCGCACCGATTGTTAAGCGCTGATACTACTGAAAAGTTGTTAAACGACTTGGAAGAGTTAGATGGCGTAAAAAGAATGGTAATTCAAGGACAAAGACTTCCTCAAGATGAAGACAATCCTGACCAGCGAATCATCACCATTATGGGTGAAAAAGTTGACTTGCAGGTGAAAACAGGCCGTGTTTTAATGGAAATTGAGGGAGAAGAAACCATTGATGACGTGAAAGACATATGTGAAGATATTTTGCCCTTTGGTTACAATATACATGTTGGAACCTTCATAAGAAAGCAGAAGACCGTCACAGACGACATAAAGTATGGAGAATACGTTAAAGACCTACCGGATGAAATGGTGGGGTTGACCGATCAAAATGCGCAACTCAGTGAAAGAGCTACCATCATTAAAAAGAAGGATTAAAAATGATAGGCAAATGTACCCACGTAGTCGATTGTAGAGAAACAATGGGAATGGGCGAAGGAGGCGGAATCGCTCAGCGAGGGACATTTGCAGAGTGTGGAAATGAAGTACTGGCCATTGCAATGTCTCCGGGAAGGAGGCATATCACAAAACCAGTATGCGAAATAACCTTTGCACTGCGGGAAGCAAACATTTTGACCAGTACACTGGTCTTAAACGCAGGTGCAGGAGTACCTCAGGACGCACCCACTGCCGGTTCAGGCAGCCTGTTTGGACTGACTCCTAAGGAGAAAGAACAAATAGGAAGGTTTAAACTTGTGGTAGTGCATCTGGGAGGGGTTCGACATCACATTGTATACAAGGCTCGCCTTATTTTACGACATGTAAATCGGCCCTGTATTATTATATGCGAATACCCCGTGGACTTTGAGGATTTTGCAAAAATCGGTGTTAAAACCAAAGCAGTTATGCCCGAAGAACCTAAAACCAAAGGTGAAATTGTGGACATAATCAGCGGAGTTATAAGAGGAGAAACCTGTCCCCAAGAGAAATTGGATGAGATTATTAGAAAGGTGAGATTAGCATTAGGAGGTGCATGAATATGGCACAATACTACCCAGGAACCAGTAAGGTAGCAGAAAACCGAAGAAGATTCTGCGACCCAAATGTAGAATTAGAAAAATTAAGGGAGATCTCCGACGAAGATGTAGTAAAGATTTTAGGTCACAGAGCCCCTGGTGAAGAGTACCCCAGCGTACACCCACCTCTAGAAGAGATGGATGAACCAGATGATGCCATCCGTGAAATGGTTGAACCATTGGATGGTGCCAAAGCCGGTGACCGAGTAAGATACATACAGTTCGCAGACTCCATGTACTTTGCTCCAGCCCACCCCTTCTTAAGGTCTAGGGCTTACCTATGTAGATTTAGAGGAGCCGATGCAGGTACCCTGTCCGGACGACAAATTATCGAAACCCGTGAAAGAGATTTGGAAAAATACTCCAAAGAATTACTCGAAACGGATTTCTTCGACCCCGCCCGTACAGGTATCAGAGGAAAAACTGTGCACGGACACTCTCTGAGACTTGACGAAGACGGTATGATGTTTGATATGCTGCGAAGACAAGTCTTCAATAAATCCACTGGAAAAGTTGAATCAGTTAAGAACCAGATTGGTGATGAACTGGACGAACCAGTGATATTAGGAGAACCACTAGACGAAGCAACTCTCAAAGCAAAAACCACCATCTACCGTAAAGATGGTGAAGCTTACCGAGACGACGCTGACGCAGTAGAAGTACTGCACAGGATACACGTACTAAGATCCCAAGGTGGGTTCTGTCCTGAATAAGGAGGTGGAAAAATGGCTGACAAAATGTTTATAAGAGCATTAAAAGAAAAGTTCGAAGAAGCCCCTGACGAAAAAACAACCACCTTTTACAAGTATGGAGGATGGAAACAATCTGAAAGGAAGAGAGAATTCGTGGAAGCTGGTAAAGAAGTAGCAGCTAAACGTGGAATTCCTCAATACGACCCCGATGTGGGTACTCCTTTAGGACAGAGGGTTTTAATGCCCTACCAGATTTCCACAACCGACACCTTTGTAGAAGGTGACGACCTTCACTTCGTCAACAACGCTGCCATGCAACAGTTCTGGGATGATATCCGAAGAACTGTTATTGTGGGCTTAAACACAGCACACAATGTTATAGAAAAAAGATTAGGTAAAGAAGTTACCCCAGAAACCATTACCCACTACCTGGAAACTGTAAACCACGCTATGCCTGGTGCTGCAGTTGTTCAGGAGCACATGGTGGAAACCCACCCTCTACTAACTGCCGACAGTTACGTAAAAGTGTTCACTGGAAATGATGAAATCGCTGATGAAATTGACCAGAGATACGTCCTTAACATCAACGAAGAGTTCCCAGAAGAACAAGCTAACGTCTTGAAAGCAGAAGTAGGGGATGGAATGTGGACTGTGGTACGCATACCAACCATTGTATCCCGAACCTGTGACGGTGGTACCACCTCACGATGGTCTGCAATGCAAGTGGGTATGTCAATGATTTCTGCCTACAAACAGGCTGCTGGTGAAGCCGCTACCGGTGACTTCGCATACGCAGCTAAACACGCAGAAGTTATCCACATGGGTACTTACTTACCTGTAAGAAGAGCTAGAGGGGAAAACGAACCTGGAGGAATAGCCTTCGGTTTCCTGGCTGATATCTGTCAGTCCTCTCGAAAGTACTGGGAAGACCCTGTCCGGGTAACTCTGGACGTTGTGGCTTCAGGGGCCATGTTATACGACCAGATCTGGCTAGGTTCATACATGTCTGGTGGTGTTGGATTCACCCAATACGCAACCGCAGCATACACTGACAACATCCTTGACGACTTCACCTACTATGGTAAAGAATACGTTGAGGACAAATACGGTGGAGTATGCGAAGCACCAAACACTATGGAAACAGTGCTGGACGTAGCATCAGAAGTTACCTTCTACGGTCTTGAACAGTACGAAGAATTCCCAGCACTCTTAGAAGATCAGTTCGGTGGTTCACAGCGAGCTGCTGTAGTTGCTGCAGCATCTGGTTGTTCCACAGGATTCGCAACTGGAAACGGTCAAACTGGTTTAAGCGCATGGTACTTATCTATGTACTTGCACAAAGAACAGCACAGTCGACTTGGTTTCTATGGTTACGACCTGCAGGACCAGTGTGGTGCATCCAACGTATTCTCCATCCGTGGAGACGAAGGATTACCACTGGAACTACGTGGAGCTAACTACCCTAACTACGCTATGAACGTGGGTCACCAGGGTGAATACGCAGGTATTTCCCAGTCAGCTCACGCTGCCCGTGGAGATGCCTTTGTGCTTAACCCACTGGTCAAGATTGCCTTTGCAGACCCCAACCTGACCTTCGACTTTAGTGAAGTAAGGGCTGAATTTGCTAAAGGTGCACTAAGAGAATTCGAACCAGCCGGAGAAAGAGCTCTAATTTCCCCAGCCAAATAAATAGGTGTTTAAACACCTATTTTTTATTTATTTAAAAAAAAGGAGGATAAAATATGGACCCTACGAGTATGATCGCAGGATTAGGTGTTGTTGCTCTAATGGGTGCTGCCGCAACCATAGCTGGTGCCGCAGAGGACTTAGAGTCCGATGTAGGTTCACAGAGTAACCCCAACTCTCAGGTACAACTGGCACCCCAGATGGGCAACCTTCACAGAATGATAAACAAGGCTGTTTCAGGTGAACCTGTAGCCTTTGGTACATGGGCAGGTATTGCCGGTTCTGTAGCCTTTGTTCTTATGGGATCACTACAACTACCAGTTATAATGTCAATAGCTGGAGGAGCAGCTATAGCAGCTTTGGTTCACACCGTTTATGCCACAACATCTCATTTAGGAAGGATAGTAAGTCAATCACAATTTAATCAACCATTATTCCTGGATGTTGTAACCAGTCACCTGGGACCAATAGCTGGTCATGGATTTATCGTATCTTTCTGTATAGTAGGATTATCATACCTGATGACTTTAAGCTTACCAGGCTTTGCCCACCCCTTTGCACTGCCCTTCCTGGCAGTACTGTGGGGAATAACCATCGGTGCCATTGGTTCATCAACAGGAGACGTTCACTATGGTGCTGAAAGAGAATACCAACAGTAC
>SWCH01001467.1_pt1 | contig 14449 bp, 10 predicted proteins | sample 4690051 | NCBI WGS metagenome assembly SWCH01 (sample SAMN10267282, study PRJNA491770) | bioreactor metagenome | isolation source: DHS bioreactor inoculated with | place: Japan: off Shimokita Peninsula | reverse complement strand
CAATTTTCCTTTTAATTCATTTAAATTATCCCGAAATTCCCTGGATGCGGCCTGTTTTTCCCCAGGCTGTTCTTTATGTTCTTTGTCTGGTTTTAATGAAGGAACCCTCATATTTTACCCTGGAAGTCTTAAAATCTTAAATATTTATGATTTTTTGGAATTAATCAAATTAATGGTTTTTAGTATTCAGTTAATATTTTATAGATTTACATTTGCCCAACTATTATATTAAAATAAAGGTGGGTTTTATGTGAAAATAAGATACTTCGCTATACATTGATATGACGAAGTTGGTGGTATGGATTTTTTTCATAAATTTCAAAGTGATGAACTGTTTAAGTTATATCTTTGAATTAAACATGAAAGTGTCATGATATTTAGAAAGTTTTATATGTTTGTCATGTACATAATAACCTTGATGGTGGGGTTGTCGAATATTTTAGTTAAATTTATATATGATGATAATAATACGCATTATCAACAATATTCCCATAATAACTTGAAGGTACTTCCGGTTATTTTATTTTTTGATAGGGGTCCGGGATAGGGGGTTGTTTGAATAAGACTTAAAATATCTTTAAAAGCACCAGAGAATGATTATTTGATCCAATATAATTATAATCATATTCTTTCAGCTATTATTTACTGTAAAATAAGTATCCGGATATTTGTAATGAAATATCAATATAATTTGTTAAGTATTGGGGATTTTAATAAAGATAAATCAATATGTTGGAGGAGTTCAATTGAGATTAATTCTTAAATTTATTCCTGAAAATGATTCTCATTATGACTCGGTTAACAAGCACACTATCCAGGGATTCATATATTCATTACTAAATGACACTGGTTATTCTAATTACCATGATTCTGGTGGATTTAAATATTTTTCTTATTCTAACATTTTCCCTGTTTCTGATTTTAAAAAGGGTGAAATTAAAAATTTAATTATTAGTTCGCCGAAACCCGGTTTTATACGTACTTTGGTAAGTTCTTTGGAAAGTAAGGAACATTTTTATCTGGGCAAATTACGCATGAAGCGAGTGAATTCGAAGCCCTTTAATCCAACTTTGACGAGCCGTTTTATTACCAGTACTCCCATTGTTCTTCATGATGATAACCGAAAAAATCATTACTATTCTCTTAAAAATACCAATGACTTCTCTTTTTTCTTAGAACGTCTTAAAGACAATTCTCTTAAAAAATATAACGCTTACTATAATCTCAATTACCATTTCGATGGCAATCTATTTGACCGTTTCGAGTACGATCGAGAAGTGGCTGTGAGGGTTAAGAAAGCAGATAACATGTTCCTCATAATCGGAACTTTATGGAAAAACCTGGAAAAATTCAACATGGACGATAAACGATTTTACAGATTCTTGATGGATTGTGGGCTGGGAGAAAAGAACTCATTAGGATTTGGAATGATTAATAGTGTGGGGTGAGAATTTTGATAGGATCTTTATACAATTTAGGCAAATTTATTGTAGAACACAAAAAATTGGAAGAAATTGACGTTTTTCAAGATACAGCAAAGTTAACAAGCAGAACAAAACGAGTTTTGCTTATTAATTTAGAGTATGTCGATACAAAATTTGTTTATAAAGGTATAATTGAAGAAGAATTAAATAAACGGGATAGTAATAAGTATTTATACAAAGGGGGCCCACCTAACGGTGTTGATTATACTCCAGCTTCCCTAATAACTAGCAAAGCAGAATCTACTTTTAAAAATCGAGTTTTAAAATGGTTTAAAACCCATAAAGACCCTGAATTTCTCGATAAAATAGCTGAAGAATTAACTGAAAACAAAGATCAGGTTACAATAGATTTAGAGGATAAATTTCAATCTATCGATAAAAAAAATAGAGATAATGTTTTGCTGACAATTTCCATCCAAGATGGATTCGAAAAGAAATTCTGTGGGAATTATCTTATATTTCGAGAAATTCTTTCAGAAGAAGCCATGCATCGTTATCATAATTTAAAGACTATTGGCGAATCAAGTGGTAACGGAACATGTTACTTGTGTGATGAATCAAAAGAAGTATATGGATTTGTCCCCAATGCTTTCGGTTTTTCTTTTTCAACAGCTGATAAAAAGGGAAATGTACCTAACTTCATACAGGCTGATCAATGGAAACAAGTACCTATCTGTGGAAAATGTGCTGTTTTCCTGGAAGCTGGTAAAAAATTTGTTCAAGAATACCTTTCTTTCAATTTATTTACTCTAAAATTTTTCGTGATCCCGAATTTCCTGTTTAAAGGAGATAATGAAGAGTTTGAAGAATTTTATGAACGTGTAGTTGATTTAAAAGGTAAAAAATACGAGAAAGGGTTAATCGAAGAGGAAGATTCTGAGGAAGAAGATAGCCTTTATTCCATTGTGAAAAATACCGATGACGTGCTGGAATTCAAATTTTTATTTTATGATCTCAAAGGTGGAGGTAAATTTATTGATATCCTAAATTATGTTGAAAGCATCCTCCCATCTTGGATGAAGAACATTTATAAAACTCAAGATATCATTAAAAATGACATTCTTTTCAAAGAAGAGAATTTAAAACTAAATTTTGGGAAAAATATTGAAGGAGACTTCATCAAATTGAGAAATTCCCAAAGCAAAGGATACATCAATCAATATAATTGGTATGCTGGTTTTTTAAGAGAATTTTTCCATTCAAAATATGATAAATACTTCTTAGATATAATTGGTTTTATTGTAGGTGGTAAATCTGTTAACAAAGATTTTTTGATTTCAAAGTTTATGGATAGAATTAAACAAGCTCATAGGACTGATCCTGAAAATGATTATTCCATGAAACTTTTAACAACACAAGCATTGATGCTTTACATGTTTTTTAACGAACTAAATTTATTGAAAGGTGTTGATAAAATGAAGATTGGTTCACATAATGAAGAAGATAATGAAAAAGAATTTTTTGAAGTCTATGGTGAGTTTATTGATACTCCAGAGAAGAAAGCTGCGTTTTTAATGGGTTTGATCACCAAAAAACTTACAGCAATACAGTATAGATCATTAGGTGCAACACCTTTCATGACAAAGTTATGGGGCCTTACATTAGATCAGAAAAAAATTCAAAAATTGTACCCTATGATAATTAACAAATTAAGAGAGTACAAAGCAGCTTATCCCGATTTAGAAGAACTCATATCCGTTAATCTATTAAAATCCAATAAAAATTGGAAACTTTCAGGAGATGAAACTAGTTTTTATTTCGTTTTAGGATTTACCCTCAATGGGTTATTTAAACAGAATAAAGAAGGTGTAAAAAATGAATAGATCAGAACTGGTTTTTTTATATGACATATCGTATGCAAATCCAAATGGCGACCCTTTAGATGAGAACAAACCCAGAATAGATGAAGATGTCGAGTTAAACATAGTTACTGATGTGCGTCTGAAACGGACTATAAGAGATTATCTCCATGATTTTAAAGACCAGGGAATTTTTGTTAAGGAAATTGAGGATGAAAATGGAAATATTCAAGATGCTAAATTAAGGGCTATGGATTATTTAATTGATGAAAATGGAGAGAAAGTGGATATAACTGACAAAAATCTTTCTTTGAGTCAAATTAAAAGAATTATGTATAATAATATTTTAAAAGAGTGCGTTGATGTTCGTCTTTTTGGTGGTACCATACCCCTTGAGATAAAAAAGAAGGGAAAAAGTTCAATAACATTAACGGGGCCAGTTCAATTCCGATTTGGAAGATCAATGCACAAAGTTGAAATGAAACATATCAAAGGTACAGGAGCTTTTGCTTCAAGTGCAGGCAAACAACAAAAAACTTTCAGAGAAGAATACATTCTCCCCTATTCATTAATTTCTTTTTATGGTGTTATAAACGAAAATGCAGCTAAAAAGACTTTGATGACTGAAGAGGATGAGTCTCTACTTGTTGAAGGAATTTGGAATGGTACTAAAAATCTTATAACCCGGTCTAAATTTGGACAAATGCCCCGATTATTATTGAAAGTTACTTACAGTGATGCAAATTACTTCATAGGTGATCTCGATAAAAAAATCAAGATTGAACACGATCTTGAAGATGATAAAAAGCTACGAAGCGTTGATGAACTACAAATTGATGTTTCTCAACTTATCATTGCTTTAAAATCAGATTTAGATAAAATAGACTCCATAAGTGTTAAATTTGATCCTGCGGTTAAATTTAGGGATAGTGTTCCAATCGAAGTAGATCTAGTTGAATATTTGGTTGAAAAGGGATTACCTGCAAGCGAATTAACTATCTAAAATTGAGGAGTTATATGATTGACAAAGTAGTGGTTTTCGATATATGGGGTGACTATGGGTATTTCCGGAGGGGATACACCACTACCTCTACAATTTCTTACCCGTTCCCCAGTAGAACTACTTTAGCCGGAATTGTTTCAGGGATACTTGGGTATGATAGAGATAGTTACTATGATCTGTTTGGACCAAAAAACAGTGCATTCGCCTTGCAAATTATTAATCCTATCAAAAAAATGAGGATAAACCTGAACTTGATAGACACCAAAACAGGATTCATTCTTTCAGACAATAAAGGGCAGCGAACTCAGTTACCAGCTGAATTTCTTAAAGATGTTAAATACCGGATATGTCTTTGGTTAGATGATGATTCAATAATGGATGAACTTTTCACGTACTTATCAAACCATAAATCAGTTTACACTCCTTATTTGGGAATATCGGAGTGCCTAGCAAATATTAAACTTGTTAAAAATAGTTTTATTGAACCTGAAGAACTTTTAGTAACAGGAGAAGATGTAAAGGTACATAGTATAATTCCAACTGAAAAGGCTAAAATAAAGATAGAACCCGGGAAAAAATATGGTGCTGTTAAGTCTCCTTCATTCATAAATGCCGAACGAATAGTAAACGAATTTCAAGAATTTTACTATGAAGAAAATGGAGATTCCATGCTTATTGTAGATGGTCAATATCATTCAATTGGTGATATGAATGTCATCTTCTTTTAAGCTCAAATCACACCCAACAAAACCTTTGGAAGTTCATTTATCCAATGTTGCCACATTTTGTCAAGAAACCGTTTTGGATAAAGAAATCAACAACAAGGATCAGTATTCAAAGATTGCATTTTTAATTGGTTTATCCCACGATTTCGCCAAATCCACAACCTATTTCCAGAAATATCTTATAGATCATGAAAAAACTGAAAAAGCCAGACATGGTCTATTATCCTCAATTTTTACTTATTATTGTGTTAAAAACTATATTCGATCCAATAAATTTGAAGATCTTTGGCACATTTCCCCTATATCATGGATTGTTGTTCTTAAACATCATGGAAACCTTCGAAACATTAAAGGAATTGATGGGGAATCTTCTAAACTAAAAGATTTAGATCTTGTGAGAAGACAACTGGCCAACATTAAAGAAAACAATTTTGAAGAAATAAAAGAATTCTATGAAAAATGGAATATTGACATTTCAAAGTTTTTAAATGAATTTGAAGAAGTTGTTAAAGATATAAAAAGAGATTTGAGGAAACTAACCCGTGCTAAAGGGCTTGATCACTACTTTTTAATTCTCTTTTTTTATTCGGTGTTATTAGATGCAGATAAGATGGATGCTTCCGGGACACACAAACCTCCCCGAGTTGAAATATCTGATAATATTGTTGATGAATATAAAACGGCTGCTTTTGAAGGTGAAAAAAGTGAAATAAATTTAATACGGGAAGAATCTTACGAGGAAGTAATTAATTCTTTAAATTTGTTGGATCTCGAGAAAGATAGAATTTTATCTATAAATTTACCAACTGGTTGTGGTAAAACTTTATCTGCCTTTTCTTTTTCATTAAAACTGCGGAAAAAAATTGAAACTGAATTTGGTTTTTTACCTAGACTAATATACTCATTACCTTTCCTTAGCATCATAGATCAAAATGCAGAAGTGGTTTCCAAAGTTTTAAGTCACGGAGCTGATGATTCAGAAATATTCTCAAACATGCTTTTAAAACATCATCATTTGTCTGATATAAGTTATAAAACTGGAAAAGAACTTGAAATCAGCTCCAATCAATCTCAATTATTAACTGAAGGGTGGTATTCAGAGATTGTCATTACAACATTTATACAGTTATTTTACAGTTTAATAACCAACAAAAACAGAGCAGCAAGGAAATTCCATAATATCGTTAATTCTATTGTTATTCTAGATGAAATTCAGTCAATACCTCATCACTACTGGGAATTAGTGAATCATTCCTTAAAATATCTTTCTAAAGAATTTAACTGTTGGGTTATATTAATGACAGCCACTCAACCTCTTATTTTTAAAGAAAATGAAGAGATTAAATCGTTAGTGGACAAAGATAAATATTTCAACGTATTTAACCGATTAGAATATGAATTTAATCTTGAACCGCAGAATTTTGATGTTTTCAAGAAATTAATTTGGGATAAAATAGTTTCTGAACCTGATAAAGATATTATGGTTGTTTTAAATACCATTAATGCTTCCCAAGAATTATACAACTATATTAAAGAAATGATTGATGAAGATCTGCCTGTAGAACCGGAAGGTATAGTTTGCTCGGATAAGCTCCAGATCATGAATATTTCTACTTTAATAATCCCTAAACATAGGTTAAAAAGGATTAAAAGGATAAATAACAATGAAAAAAGGCGCAATATTATAGTTACAACCCAAGTGGTTGAAGCAGGTGTTGATATTAGTGTTGATTTAATATATAGGGATATGGCACCATTAGACAGTATTGTACAAACTGCAGGGCGATGCAACAGAAGTAATGAAAAAGGAAAAGGGTTAGTCGAAGTAGTGAATTTAAAGGATGATAAAGCTAGGAATTTCTATTCTTATATATACAACTCAGTGTTAATAAATGCCACCGCTGATGTAATTAATTGCAATTATTCAATAGAAGAACGTGAATTTAATAGTACAGCAGTTCCAAATTATTATAAATTTGTTTCAGAGAGAGGATCTCAGGATAAATCTTTAGATTTGATAGCTTACCTTGAAAAATTAGAATTTTCGTGTATTAAAAGTGAATTTAAACTAATAAGAAATTATGAGAAAATTGATGTTTTTGTTGAAGCCGATAAGGATGCAAAAGAAATCTGGAAAAAATATAAAGAAATTACAAAAATTAAGGATAGGTTTAAAAGGAAAACTGCGTTTTTAACCATTAAACCTGAATTTTATAGTTATGTAGTCTCAGTTGATCCTAAAAAAATAGGTAAAGTTGTAAAGGAAACTGAATGGTTAGGATACCTAAATAAAGATGATTTAGACCGAAAATATGACATTGAAACGGGTTTCATTACCAACGATAAAGAAGATGTTTTCATAATTTAATCGATTTTGAGGTTTAAATGCGAGTCACAGGCGTAATGGTTCAATACTACATCGCTTGCAAGCGAGAACTCTGGTTTTTTGCAAATCAAATCAATATGAACTATGATAATGATGATATCAGTATAGGACGACATATTCATGAGAAAAGTTTCTCTAGGGAAAAGAAAAATGTTAATCTAGGCAATATTTCTTTTGATTTTGTTAAAACTGGAGAAAAGAATACTATTTTTGAAATAAAAAAATCGAGTAAGTTGGAAGAACCAGTTCGTTATCAACTTTATTATTATTTATGGAATGCTAAAAAACTTGGAAAAGAAGCTGACGGAGTCCTTGTTTATCCTAAGGAGAAAAAAAGGGAAAAGTTAACGTTAACTCCTGAAAAAGAGCAGGAAATAGAAAATATTGTTGAAGATATTGAAAGAATAGTCTCTCAACCTTTACCACCTCCAGTGATTATTAAGCCTTACTGTAAGAGGTGTACTTATTATGAACTTTGCATGGTTTAGGTGTCTATAATGAAGGATCCACTCTATATAACTTCCCATGGTATTTTACAGCGTAAGGGTAACACTCTTTATTTCGTAAATGAGGAAGGTAAAAAAGCCCTACCCATCAACAGGATTAATGAAATAAACTGTTATGGTAAAGTTTCCCTAAAATCAGGTGCGTCTTCTCTCCTACTGAAAGAAGGGATTCCTGTAAACTTTTTCAACATGTACGGATACTATGAAGGTTCACTTTATCCACGAGTGCAACTTAATTCAGGTTTAGTGGTAGTACAACAGTCTGAACATTACAGTGATCCTGAAAAAAGGGCTGCGATAGCTAGTGAAATGGTGGAAGGAATCCAAAACAATATCCTTAAAACACTTAAATATTATCTTAAAAAAGGAAAAGAAGTTGAACCATATATCCAAGATATTGAAAAAGAAGTTATAAATGGAGATGTAGCTCAGATAATGAGTAATGAAGGCAGGATATGGCATAGTTATTACCAGAGCTTCAACAAAATTCTTAAAAACTTCGAGATGGATAAAAGAGAAATACGGCCACCAACAACTGAAATAAATGCATTAATATCATTTGGTAATTCTTTACTGTATGTCAGTGCTCTTTCTGAAATATATCACACTTATTTACATCCTTCAGTTAGTTACTTGCATGAACCTGCTGAAAGGAGATTTTCTCTCGCTTTAGATATCGCAGATATATTCAAACCAGTAATCGTTGAAAGGGTTATTTTCAAACTGGTTAACAATAATATGCTGACAGAAAAGGATTTTAATCATGATGTTGGTGTTTTACTCAACGAAAAGGGGAAACGCATATTTTTAAAAGAGTACCAGGCTAAGTTGGAAACAACTATTAAGCATCCTGAGATTAAACGAAAAGTTTCCTATAAATACCTCATGAGATTGGAGTGTTACAAATTAATAAAACATGTGCTCGGCGATAAAGAGTACAGGAGCTTCAGGATGTGGTGGTAAGTGTACTTGTTAATAGTTTATGATGTAGATGTTAATAGGGTGAATAAAGTAAATAAATTCCTGAAGATGTACCTTCACTGGAGGCAGAATTCAGTTTTTGAGGGTGAAATCTCAATATCTCAATTCAAAAAATTGAAATCTGGTCTCAAAGACATTGCAAATGAAGATAAAGATTCTATTTTGATCTATAATCTTAAAGATCGCAAAAATTTCAAGTTAGAAGTTATTGGGATTGAAAAAAATCCCATCGAACTGATTCTCTAGTCCGCCTTTATAAGTAAACTACATTACTGATGGTGGACAAATACACCCCTATTATTGGAGAACTTTGCACCATTTATTGGTAAAATAACCCAAAAATCGACGCGGCTTTAAAATAGACTCAATAGTCTGGAAATTCAGCATCCAAGCCACTGCCAGATCCGTCAACGGTTGCTTTAAAATAGACTCAATAGTCTGGAAATCCAATACCCTTCTCAGACGTGACGATAAACAACCCCCTCGCTTTAAAATAGACTCAATAGTCTGGAAATTTGTATGTTGCTGTATTTGAAGAAGATGTGCATCCTGCTTTAAAATAGACTCAATAGTCTGGAAATGGGGTTGATAGTATTCCGGATTTATGTACGGTAAGCAAGCTTTAAAATAGACTCAATAGTCTGGAAATTCTTCTTTTCCTCACATTTTCAGTAGCACCACCACCGCTTTAAAATAGACTCAATAGTCTGGAAATTCCGGGGCCATCCTCCATCTGGTAGGCGTTCTATTGGGCTTTAAAATAGACTCAATAGTCTGGAAATCCTTGTTCTTGTCTTCTTCTTCTCCATAATAACCTGTGCTTTAAAATAGACTCAATAGTCTGGAAATAAAAAGTGGGAGAGAAATAGCCCAAAAGGCACATTCTCGCTTTAAAATAGACTCAATAGTCTGGAAATACCTTTGGAACCGCACCTATACTGGTGGATGTTGCAGGGCTTTAAAATAGACTCAATAGTCTGGAAATATTGGTATAGGGTAAACTGGTTATTTATGGTGGTCTGCTTTAAAATAGACTCAATAGTCTGGAAATAAAAATTAGCAGAAGAAGTCGCAAGACAAAAAGAAGAGCTTTAAAATAGACTCAATAGTCTGGAAATACACTCCAGGGGCCAACATTTCCAAAGATGTCATCAAGCTTTAAAATAGACTCAATAGTCTGGAAATTAGGTGAACTCTAACTCTCCACCCATCATACTGTACCGGCTTTAAAATAGACTCAATAGTCTGGAAATTTGTGTAGTCACAATACAGTTTAAATCCTTTATCTTGGCTTTAAAATAGACTCAATAGTCTGGAAATGGAAAAAGAGGTCTGTGTATTGTGTGTGTGCTTTGATAGCTTTAAAATAGACTCAATAGTCTGGAAATCTCCTTCATCTGTTGAAACCATGATCGAGGTAGATCCGCTTTAAAATAGACTCAATAGTCTGGAAATCCGGTGTAAATACAACGTACAGGTAAAGGGTCATCTATGCTTTAAAATAGACTCAATAGTCTGGAAATCGCCCACCATAGCCCCCAGGGGGTTTACCTATCGCCATGCTTTAAAATAGACTCAATAGTCTGGAAATGAATATTAAGATTGTTTGAAATTAAAACTCTTAATTTGAGCTTTAAAATAGACTCAATAGTCTGGAAATTTAATAGAATGGGGGTGAATTGATTAATGGTTTACGAGCTTTAAAATAGACTCAATAGTCTGGAAATCTAGATATTGTATATTTGCGTCTTGTTTTAACATAAAATAAAGCTTTAAAATAGACTCAATAGTCTGGAAATAGAGTGGAGGGGTAAGTGTCATTACCAACGCAAGCACGCTTTAAAATAGACTCAATAGTCTGGAAATATCGCAAGCCTCCTAAACTCGGTTTAATAGTTAAAGGGCTTTAAAATAGACTCAATAGTCTGGAAATCCTACTAAGGGTTCTCAGCAGAATGTTGCTTCTTCTTGCTTTAAAATAGACTCAATAGTCTGGAAATATGACATTGAATAAGAGATAAAAATCTCTAAATTTATGCTTTAAAATAGACTCAATAGTCTGGAAATAAGTAATACTTTTTCTAGAAATTCATGAAATCCTTGAGGCTTTAAAATAGACTCAATAGTCTGGAAATTTCATTTGCCGCTCCAGCATCCGGGCCAACCGAAGATGCTTTAAAATAGACTCAATAGTCTGGAAATATTTTATTTAAAGTCTCTTTGTTATGATCAAAAATATGCTTTAAAATAGACTCAATAGTCTGGAAATATTCATGCTACTGCCAGGAACTGCTCCTTAACTTCTTGCTTTAAAATAGACTCAATAGTCTGGAAATACCGATATTGTGGTTCATGGACAACAAAACAAGACGCAAGCTTTAAAATAGACTCAATAGTCTGGAAATTTTGATTTAAACACACTATGAGCCACCTGTAAAGGAGGCTTTAAAATAGACTCAATAGTCTGGAAATATGTCTTCATCTGCCATGGGTAGGAGTGAAATATCCAGCTTTAAAATAGACTCAATAGTCTGGAAATACTAAAACCTCAGGAACTGCACCAATAAGTTCATCTTGCTTTAAAATAGACTCAATAGTCTGGAAATTGGACTATGTCCCCTACTTCTACCGCACGATATGGGAGCTTTAAAATAGACTCAATAGTCTGGAAATGTAAGAAGATAATAAGGTATGTGCCTCCTGGAGAAGAGCTTTAAAATAGACTCAATAGTCTGGAAATACATAGTCCTGGTCAATCTCCATTCCCAGTACAAAGTGCTTTAAAATAGACTCAATAGTCTGGAAATTCACAGGGCAATCCGTTTCCTCGGATGCACCACCCTCGCTTTAAAATAGACTCAATAGTCTGGAAATTCCCTTCTAGTATCCCGAACCCGTACACCCTGCCAGGCTTTAAAATAGACTCAATAGTCTGGAAATCTGGTTAGATCGTTCTCATGGAGATAGTGTTGCCGGGAGCTTTAAAATAGACTCAATAGTCTGGAAATATGGAATCTTCCTTTAAACCCTGCTCCAGGTAAGTGTGCTTTAAAATAGACTCAATAGTCTGGAAATAGATAAATGATGAATCCTTTGTTATCAGTGCTAGTCATGCTTTAAAATAGACTCAATAGTCTGGAAATGCTATAAAAAAAGCTAATCCTGATAATGCTAATACTTTGCTTTAAAATAGACTCAATAGTCTGGAAATCAGGGAAAGGATGAATCATTAGAGGATAAAATTAGCGCTTTAAAATAGACTCAATAGTCTGGAAATTACGCCTCCGCTTTCAACGTTCACTTCCAATACTGTTCGCTTTAAAATAGACTCAATAGTCTGGAAATGGAGTAACCCTCCCAGACAATGCCCTCGTTGTTGGTGGGCTTTAAAATAGACTCAATAGTCTGGAAATCATAGCCGGTGGGCGCATTATGAACGGATAGTTTACGCTTTAAAATAGACTCAATAGTCTGGAAATTTGTTGATGAGCCATAGGGGTTCACCCAGGTTTCCCCGCTTTAAAATAGACTCAATAGTCTGGAAATTCGAATGAGGTTGGATATGTTTTGAGGTTTACAACAGCTTTAAAATAGACTCAATAGTCTGGAAATAAATCATTAGTTCCCTCTCCCCGCTCCAATAAACATGCTTTAAAATAGACTCAATAGTCTGGAAATATCGTAGTCCTTTGTATTTGAAAGCCATAACAGTAGCGCTTTAAAATAGACTCAATAGTCTGGAAATATAATTCAATTAACCCAATAAGGTGACTAAATGAAAGGCTTTAAAATAGACTCAATAGTCTGGAAATGGGGTAGCGTCAATCATGGAATCAAAGATAGCCTCGCTTTAAAATAGACTCAATAGTCTGGAAATAGTCTTCGAATGCTTTTGTCACTGTCTGCCGGTTCTGGCTTTAAAATAGACTCAATAGTCTGGAAATCAAACCAAAGTACAAATAACATACAATGGAGAACCAGGCTTTAAAATAGACTCAATAGTCTGGAAATTTTTTAAAAGCATTACATGACAAAACAGTAACGAAGCTTTAAAATAGACTCAATAGTCTGGAAATTTGGTATGTGAGTGGTGTGATTGATTTTTGAAAGTGAGCTTTAAAATAGACTCAATAGTCTGGAAATAGTTTTGGGCTGTCCATGACTTCCATCCGAGCCTCTGGCTTTAAAATAGACTCAATAGTCTGGAAATACACCATACATGTTGAAGAAGTACAAGCGGTTATGATGCTTTAAAATAGACTCAATAGTCTGGAAATCAAGATGAAATAAAAGCCTTAAAAGAAACCATAGGGGGCTTTAAAATAGACTCAATAGTCTGGAAATTCACAGTATTTGTCATTAAGGAAATCACAATAATCAGCTTTAAAATAGACTCAATAGTCTGGAAATTTCACTCTAACCGGGGGGGTTCAAAACACTTCAATCAAGCTTTAAAATAGACTCAATAGTCTGGAAATCTGTAAAGGGTGTTTGCAATTGCGAACGCATAATTCGGCTTTAAAATAGACTCAATAGTCTGGAAATAAATATGATGCAACAACCTATGTTCAGCTTGGAGGCGCTTTAAAATAGACTCAATAGTCTGGAAATTGTTTCTTTTTCGTTCCCATTCTTCTAAATCATTCTCGCTTTAAAATAGACTCAATATTCTGGAAATAGATGGCATTGGGGGTGTTGAGTGTGGGGGTGTCCACGCTTTAAAATAGACTCAATAGTCTGGAAATTGTCCTGCTGTAATTTTTCACCCTGCTTTTGTCCTCGCTTTAAAATAGACTCAATAGTCTGGAAATTTGTGTAAAATAAATAGATTGAAATTGAATAAATTTGCTTTAAAATAGACTCAATAGTCTGGAAATTCAGCATAGCGACCAAGTACGGGGCGCTATTAATGGAGCTTTAAAATAGACTCAATAGTCTGGAAATATGTCTTTGCCTTGTTGTTTTTGTGTGCTTTCTAGGGCTTTAAAATAGACTCAATAGTCTGGAAATATTTAGGCCTTGGCCTTGGTAGTGGAGTTGTTGAAGGGCTTTAAAATAGACTCAATAGTCTGGAAATCCAAAACACCAGTTATACCTGCGGCCCCTCAAGTGCGCTTTAAAATAGACTCAATAGTCTGGAAATTTCAGTGACATGTTTAAACAGATTCAAGAAAACCCTGGCTTTAAAATAGACTCAATAGTCTGGAAATCTAAAAGATCATTAAGGATAGATCATAGTATTCATGGGCTTTAAAATAGACTCAATAGTCTGGAAATTTTCATCATATTTGTCAATGAAATATTCGTGAATAAAGCTTTAAAATAGACTCAATAGTCTGGAAATTGATCCGAGTGGGAACGGAACTATACTCAAGACCGTGCTTTAAAATAGACTCAATAGTCTGGAAATCGCATGAACTCTATTTCCACCTTCATGATTTGGAATGCTTTAAAATAGACTCAATAGTCTGGAAATTGGAAATAAGATTTTAATCAATAGGTGATAAAATGAAGCTTTAAAATAGACTCAATAGTCTGGAAATCTCCTTAACTCCTCCTTATCCC
>SWCH01002559.1_pt1 | contig 14493 bp, 18 predicted proteins | sample 4690051 | NCBI WGS metagenome assembly SWCH01 (sample SAMN10267282, study PRJNA491770) | bioreactor metagenome | isolation source: DHS bioreactor inoculated with | place: Japan: off Shimokita Peninsula | reverse complement strand
TGTACACTTACGCTTGGTGCTGTTCCTGCCAGTGACCCTGCGGCTACGCTGACCTTTGCGGTGGTCGTTGACGATCCATTGGCAGCCGGAGTAACTGAGATTAACAATGCAGTCTCGATCGCAGATGATGGTAACAATGGGGATGATCCTACCCCGAATAACAATTCTGATGATGAGGTAACTCCCCTGGATGCAGCCCCGGATATTGCTGTGCAAAAAACGAATGGTGTCAATCAAACTGCTCCAGGCGCAAACCTGACTTACACCATTATTGTCAGTAACCTGGGTAATCAGGATGCGACCGGTGTGACACTGGAAGACACCATCCCTACCGGCACAAGCTTTGTTGAAGCGGACAACGCAGGCGTTTTTGATGAGGGTAGCGGAGTGGTCACCTGGCCTGTGTTCGATCTGGCTGCAGGAGAAAGCAGAACATTTACCATGACGCTGCTCGTCGACAACCCACTTGACCCAAGTATTGTCAGTCTTCTCAATATGGTTGTTGCGAATGATGACGGAACCAACGGCGAAGACCCGGATGATGAAAACAATACCGACACAGATATCGATGTGATCGGTATGGGTTACAAACAAGTCAATGTTGACGATCTTTACAATGAAGATAACCCCAGCCCAGCACCTGGATCCGCTCTTACCGTTCGCATTGGTGATGTGATCACCTATGAAGTGGGCTTACTGGTAGGCGAAGAATCCATTTTGGAAAATTTGGTTATGACCGACATCCTCGATCGCGGCCTGGCGTTTATTGATTGTGAAATTGTTGCAGAGGGATTAACGGAAGATCCGTTACATCCATTTGATCAGATCTGTAATTCGATGCTGGTGGAAACCGAACCGACTGGCTCAGTTAACCCGGCCGACCCCGGCAGAAAATTAACCCTGACCTTTGGAACAATATCGAACGAGTCAGAGGGTGATCAGTTCATCATCGTGAGATATCGCGTGAAAGTTCTCAATTCCGTAGAAAATGTCCGTGGTCTATTGCTGAATAATGCCGCTGAATGGAATTGGACTGGTGGAAATCTTGAGCTGAAGGCAGAAAATGTTAAGGTTGTTGAACCTGAACTTCTGATTGAAAAATCTGTAAATCCTCAAACTGGTATGAGTGGGCAGGAATTGACATTTACCCTGAAAATCCGTCATTCAGAAAACAGTAATGTAAATGCTTATGACGTTGTTTTGGAAGATGTCATTCCCCTTGGATTAAGGTATGTTCCGGGATCATTGACTTTCGTTGATGGGCAGGAACCGACCTCCTTAGACGACAGCGCTGCGCCAAGATTGCAGATCAGTTGGGATGTATTCCGGTTAACCGCACAGGAAACAGTAGTGACCTATAAAGCAAGTATTTCCAATTTAGGTCCAGGTCAAAGCGCTACCAATACTGCCACACTGGAATGGAGCAGCTTACCGGATAGCTCGCCAGTTCCAGCATCACCATACAACCCAACATTATCAACAGAACGTACCTACATTCCTGATTCAAATGTGGATATTTATGGGGCCAGCAGCAGCGCGGTTGTGAATGTGCCCGAGTTACCGATGACTGGCTTCCAACCAGGCGTGGTAACCCCATTGCCGGAGATGCCATTCAATTATGCTTACGCCCAAACGGGTGGAATGCTTCTGAATATTCCCAAGTTGGGGTTGAATACCGGCATCATTGGTATCCCCCTGCAGGATGGTGAATGGAACTTAACCTGGCTCGGAAAGCAAGCCGGCTACTTGGAAGGGACTACCTTCCCCACCTGGAATGGCAATAGTGCCATCACGGCGCATGTCTCGAATGCAGATGGCACCCCCGGACCATTCGCTGCATTAGGCAGCTTGAAATGGGGCGACACCATTGAAATTTATGCCTATGGACAAGTTTATTCGTACTCAGTACGGGAAATAAAACAAACGACCCCCAATGATACCTCCGTCTTCAAATCCGAAGACAGGTCATGGCTCACATTGCTTACCTGCCGCGGATATGATGAGGCAACCGATACGTATGATTACCGCATTGTTGTCAGAGCTGTTTTAATCGGAGTTTCGGAACAATAGGAGCAAAAACACCAGAGACTATCAATTCTTGAGAGTCAGCTTAAGCGTACAAGGTGAAAAATGTTTTCAAAAATGGGCAGTGTTGGCTGCCCATTTTTGATAACTCAACGTTTTTTGTTGACACAGCCTACGCTTGTTATTACAATGAATTTAAGGGGAGTTGCAATGATGTATAAAACAATCACAGGAAAAGTAGAAAAAATCGGCAATTCCAATTGGATTCGCATTCCAGGCACGCTGCTGGATCAAGCCAGCTTACCTGGTGAAGTAGAAATGAGAGTGGCAGGCGATCAATTAATCATTCAGCTAATACGAAAACCTCGTGAAGGTTGGGATCGGAAATTTGAACTCATGTCTGCTAACCATGATGATCCATTACTGGATGAAATCACGCAATCAGCATGGGATGAAGAAGAATGGACCTGGTAGTCCGGAGATTCATTTACATTATCAATAGCAAACAAGGAGGATAGCATGGAACTGCTTGATCGTTTTCGGGGTTGTTTGTTGGGATTGGCTGTTGGGGATGCCGTCGGAACCTCCGTCGAGTTTAAACCACGCGGTTCTTTTGAACCAGTGACTGACATGACCGGGGGTGGGCCATTTGGTTTGCCTGTTGGTGCCTGGACAGACGACACCTCCATGGGGTTGTGCCTGGCGACCAGTCTGATTGAGAAAAATGGCTTTGATGCCCAGGATCAGATGGAGCGATATCTGCGCTGGTACCAGGAAGGCTACCTGAGCAGTACCGGTAAGTGCTTTGATATTGGGGTAACTACACGCAACGCTTTGCTTGGTTTCCAGCAAACGGGTAATCCTTTCAGCGGCAGCACTGATCCGCATACCGCCGGCAATGGTTCCATCATGCGCCTGGCACCTTTGGTCATGCTTTACTACCCGGATCTCGAGTCAATCATGCATTACGCCCCCAAGAGTTCACGCACCACCCATGCAGCGCTGGAATGCCTGGAAGCCTGCCTGATTCTGGCTGGTGTCATCTTTCGTGCCTTTGAAGGACAAAAGAAGCAGGATGTGCTCATAGAAAGGGACCTGGCACCTTTGACCTCCGAAGCCTTAAAGGAAGTTTCGTATGGGGATTATTTTGAAAAGGCAGAAAATCAGGTTCAAGGCACTGGTTATGTAGTGCAAAGTTTAGAGGCAGCGCTATGGTGCTTCTGGACTACTGATAGTTATGAAGCCGCTATCCTGAAAGCGGTCAATCTGGGTGACGATGCCGACACCACCGCTGCAGTTTGTGGTCAGGTGGCGGGTGCATTCTACGGGGAGTCTGGCATCCCAAATCACTGGCTTAATAAATTGGTCATGCAGGAAGAAATCACATCCCTGGCGGACCAGCTTTACCATTGGAAAGAAATCAATTAATATTCCTGCGAAAGCAAAAGATCTCCGAGTTTAATCAGGGTTTCAATATCCTCAGGTTTTTTCAGGCGTATATTGCGTAATTCAATATTCAATCCCGCAGCAGTTCGTTTCAGCGTCGGAGAATAGTTTTTCCAATTCGTGAATGTTGATTCCAGAAAAGGTGAGAGCAATCGGCGCACATCTTCGGGGTCTCTTGCATAGATCATGAAATTCTTCTGGAATGGCTGGCTGCCTTCTTTGACTTCAACCAATCCCTCGGCCTCCGTTCCCAACGCCATTTGCAAAACCTGTCGTAAAAGTACCTCTCCCAACCCACCCAGGTTGATCTGTGAGGTGCGCGGACCAATCAAGATGGTGCTGCCTGATCCTGGCGCATGCCAGACGGTGGATGCCGTCACATTGCTGGAGCCTGTTGCTTCCGGTCCGCCACTGGATTGATTCAGTAAATCCAACTGCCAATCTTTATGGCGAATGCGCTGACCATACATCAGTGGCTCGCGCACCAATTCCAGTTTCCAGCCACGTTCCAACGCCATTTGCGCCAATTGTTGTTCTTGTTTTTTACGATTACCACGGACCAGAACAAAAATGAAGATAACCAAAAGGCCGGTAGCCAGAATTACAATTATAGAAAGGGTATTATCGTTCATCATCAACCACCCGACTGGTAAGGATAGATTAATTGTAAATCAGGTTAATAGATTCAAGCCTGGAAATGGACCTTCAAAAATTATTGGCAGGGACCGTTCTCCAGAAATGAAAGGTTCAAATGGTGCAAAACTTTCCCACCTCTGACAAGTATGCCAGCCAATCGGCAGTTTAGAACAACCTGATCTGTCTTGAATAATAAATCCACTGATCTCATGGCGATTTTCTTCTGACGGTGGTTCGTAATCTACTCTTAAGTACAGGGGTATTTTGGAAAATCACTGATAAAATTGTTCTCAATAATCTGTATCATCATTTTAAACGACAGTTATCTATGAAGAAAAAAAGAAAATTAACCACGCAAGAATTTGAGGCTTATCAAAAACAACATGATTATGAGGATGTGATCGCAGCGGAGGAAACCAAAGTCTGCAACGAAAAGGCTTCTTATGCGCGATTGCAAAAGAAAAGCAAACAACAGCTTCAAAAACAAATTAAATTGTTGAAAACAGCGATTGATCCTGATGAAATTGAGGACGAGCTGGTTATTCCGGAGGAAGAGTTGCTAGCCAACCGCACCATCCGGAATGCCCGAACACATAAGAATCGCTTGAATGGTTTAAAGGAGTATGAAGAGGAATAATGATCAGGGTAGTAGTGTATTAATAATGATACCTGGCTTGTAAAAAGTCAATTTGATCATTTCGAACAAGATAAACAATTCGATGTTCTCGAGTGATACTTCTTGCCCAGGCTCCAGCATGAAGATACCTGAGTGGTTCTGGTTTGCCAATTCCATCAAAGGGGTCTCGTAGAATTGCTGTAATAAGTTCCAATGTTCTTAAAGCTATTTTTCGATCAGTTTCAACCCAATAATGGAAATCTTCTATAAATATGGGATCATAAACTGCAATGTATTCTTTTTTACTCAAGATTTACCTCATGGCGTAAGGAAGCCAGAGATTGAGGTTTGTTCTCGTTTCTTAATGCACGACCTAATGCAGAAAGTAATCGTTCTGCATTTACAGGGGAACGCAAAAGGTATGCTGTTTCTATTAAAGCTTCCAGTTCTGAGGCCGCAATCATAGCAACATCTTCTTCACCACGACGTTGAATAACAACCACTTCCCGATCATGAGTAACCTGATCCATTAATTTTGCAAGTGTTCCACGCGCCTGAGTATAAGTCGTATGAATAGTCATTTTTCTCCATTCTGTACAGTTATACTGTACATGATTAATGAGGTTTTTTCTAGGAGTAAGTTTATAATTCCACCAATCTATATTCCAAAGGAAATTGAAATGATCACCTACCGCGAAATCAGCATAGCAGAAATTCACCGGCACATCCTGGAAGTGGATATCTCGGAACATGGAGATTTGATTTATCTCTGGCAGAACGGCGAACTGACTACCAAACCGCTCGTCTGGGACCGTCCCCCACGCACTTCTGAGACCTGGCAGGGAAATTGGGCAAGCGTGTTGTCACTACCGGGGGTTAAAGCCTGGGGAGCATTTAAAGGTAATCTGATGGTGGGCATCATCGTCTACCGCCCACACCTGACCGCTGACATGGCCCAGCTTGACGCGCTTTTTGTGGATAAGAACCACCGCCAGCTGGGCATCGCCACCCGTCTGACCCGACTATTGGAACAACAAGCCCTCACAGATGGACACGGACGCCTGTATGTCTCCGCCAGCGAATCAGCATCTGCCGTGGGATTTTATCTGAACCAGGGTTTCATCCCCACCCAGGATGCCCACCCGGAGCTATTTGCTCTGGAACCCGACGATATTCACATGATCAAAGTTTTATAACAATAGGTTTCCCTTTTTTACGAGGTACTTGAAATAATTCGAATGAAATCGAAGGGATGAAGGCTACATGAATACCACCGTAGCATTCTGAACCGCTTCAAAATTGGACTGGTAAGGTAAAAGCAATCCGGAATTTCTAGATCAACCAACTTTTATTTCGCTCGAGCGAACCGAAATTGGATAAGATCTCAAATTGGATAAGATCTCACAAGATAATTTCAAGGGTGTGAAGAGCCTCGATAGTGATTTTCCGATTACAATAATCCCATGGAAAACAAAATTTCAATCATTCTCTTACGTCACGGGCGTTCGCGCGCGGATGATGAAGGTGTGCATGAAGGCCGTTACGATTCTCCGCTGACCGAGGTGGGTAAAGCACAGGCGCACAAACGCGCAGAAGATTTCCTGCAACATAATTATCAGTTCGATGCCATTATTGCCAGTCCCTTGCAACGGGCGTACGAGACCGCGCAGATCATTAGCTCTGCACTGGGTGTTGCTGTGGAAACTGATCCGGATTGGATGGAATCAAATAATGGACCCCTGGCCGGTTTGCCTTTTGATGTGGCTGAGCAGCGCTATCCCAGACCCGCTTTCCGAACTCCCTATACGCCCATGGCCGGTAGTGGCGAAAGCCAGTGGGATACCTACCTGCGGTCAGCCAGAGCAGTCCAGAATCTGGTGCAGCGCGGTCCCGGCTCCTACCTGGTGGTAGCGCATGGCGGGATTCTCAATAGTGCCCTGAAAACCATGATGGGTTCAGCTCCAAATGTCAACCAGCAAGGCTTTACGACCGCATTTGGTGATACTGGCTATGTGCGTCTGTTATATTTTCCCGATCAATACCAGTGGCTTTTGTTAGAATTTAATCCTGGGTACGAACAATAAGAAACAGTTACCGTGGAAATGAGGAGAAATGGTTAATTATTTAAAACTATATTTTGGAACTTTACTGGTGTTTTTTGCAATCGACATTCTCTGGTTAGGATTGGTGGCAAATAAACTTTACACGAAGTATCTGGGTTTCCTGATGGGCGAAACCAATTGGCTGGCAGCAATCATATTCTATCTGTTATTTATCGTCGGTATTCTGGTATTTGTGGTCGTGCCAGGCGTGAAAGAAGGATCCCTGTCAAAGACATTGATGCATGCGGCACTGTTCGGTTTGATCACCTATGCCACCTATGACCTGACGAACCTGGCAACCATCAAAGATTGGCCTTTATTGATCACCATCATTGACCTGATCTGGGGAACAGTGTTAAGTGTACTGGTCAGCCTGGCGAGCTTCTTTATCGCTCGGCAGGTGATGTGATGATCCCTGGTTAAAATCGAGGTATCCTGTGACTAAAAACCACAGGATACGAATATTCAATATTGCAGGGAGGAATCGTTGATTTTTGTGAGTTCCTACAGTGAACTCTTCAATCTACAAAATCAATATAATCCCTAACACAATCTCAACCACCAGGCTGATCCAATTAGATTGTTCTTTGGATTTGTCGAAGAATATCGAGAATAAGCGTACAACCGCTATCCCCAGATACCCATAACCTAACATTTGATAGGCAATTTCGCCCAAAAATAATGGCACTACACCGATGGTGATGAAAAGGCCACCAAAGATGGAACGAATTTCAGAAATGCCTCGTGGGCCATCATATTTCAATCCGGTGAAACCGGGCACGGCAGAAGGTTTAAGTAGTGCCAGAAGTCCGGTAATGATGGTCAACACCGCAGCAATGATTTTTAATATTAATAAGATATCCATTAAGACCTCCTCTTTTCAATGAGTCTGGTTGGGTATTATTGGTGGGGAATTCCCACCAATAATACCCGAACCCCTCTTATCCATTTATTTGTATCATTTCAATAATTAGGGACAGTGTTTTTCTGGCGAGCGTGCGCTCGCCAGAAAAACACGCCAACCCCCTTTTATTGAGATGATCCATTTATTTCATCTAACAATGTCAACAATTCAGCATTTTCGGGGATGTCCGACATGGAATGTCCATAATGCACAAACCTGGCTACCCCTTGCTGATCGACCACTACCTGGGCGGGCATACGTCCCAGCTTGAAGATGTTAACTTCCTGCCCATATAGCTTCAGAACACTGGCTTTCGGATCCGGTAAACCGACAAATGGCAGGTCATTCTTTTCGAAGTAGTTTTTGAATGCTTCTGCATTTTCCGGACCAGCAACAACAATTTCTGTTTTCCTATCAACAAATTCCTGATAATCTTGGCGCAACTGCGCCATGTGCGCTTTGCAAAATGGTCAGGTAAACGTGCGGTTGAAAATCAATATGACATTGGATTTTCCTTTAAAATCTGACAATTTTACTTTGTTTCCCTTGTAATCCTCCATTTCAAAGTCTGGAGCTGGGGTATTGATGGATACTTTTGGCATACTTTCCTCCTGGTATTAATTATTTAGGTTGGCGGATCAATTTTTTGATCCATTTGACTTGCAGATTCATTTAATATTCGCAACATATTCACATAGCGGGTGTGATCCTGGTCAGGAATTAGGCTAACCAGTTCATTAATCCAACCTGCACCTGCATACATACTTTCCGTAACAACTTTTTTACCGGTCTCAGTCAGATCTACCAGGCGCACACGTCGATCCTGAGAGCTTTCAAATCGATGAACCACCCCTTGCTGTACCAGCCTTTCAATCATTTGACTGGATGCTGCCCGACTGATGGTTAACATCTCACTGAATTGGGTGATTTCACAGGCACCTTGATAATGCAAATGCATCAGTATTGATATTTGAGCCAGGGAAAAACCATTCAGATGGGCAAAACGTGATAAATCATTTAATGAGAAATGCATAAATGTGAAAGACCAATCTAATAATGCTTTTTTCAACTGTGATGTGACCATGTTCCGCACGTAAATCCATTTCTTTTTAATCGTCCATCAACCATTACAATTTTCCGATAATGATATAATTAAGTTAACAGAAGTTAACATTATTATATCAATTATTATACATTCAATTGATAATCCTTTTATCAGGAACTTCCCTGGATATATTAAAGCATAATAAGGTCGAATTTGATACTACAAACATTATACATACTTAGTACAAATAATGATTTAAGATTTAAAATACCTTATACCAACCTTGAAGGAGTTATATGGGAAAGAAAAAGCAATTAAATTTTTATCACGCTGCTCCGGATATTGAACTGATGGATGTGAACCGCAATCCAATCCAATTATCCTCGCTCTGGCAGGAAAAACCTTTGTTGTTGGCATTCACCAGGCATTTCGGTTGCACCCAATGCAAGGAAATGTTGGCTGAGCTGGTAAATGGACATGAAAAAATTAGTCAGGCAGGGTTGAATCTGGCCGTGATTAATCAGGGCACACCTGCCACCACGGCTTTATTCGCTGATAAGTATGCGCCAGGCTTACGAATGCTTTCTGACCCTGAACGAAAATCATATGAAGCGTATGGATTGGAAAGAGGAAATTTATTTCAGACATTTCTAAATCCCAAAGTTTGGTCAGCAATTTCCGAGGCCAGAAAGAAAGGCTTTCAGGTAGAAACACCCCCTGAAGGTCAGGATGCGATGCAGATGTCAGGCACTTTCATCATCAGCACATCCGGCAAAATTTTGCTGCCTTATTACTACGATCATATTGCCGATCACCCACCCCTGGATCTTCTGCTCAGTGGAGTACTTTCATCCAGTTGGGATCAGCCATTTGATGGTCCGGTAGGACCAGGAATTCAAGACGAAGAGGAGAATGAGGAATGAAGAAATTATCAATATTATTTGGGTTATTCATATTGGCAGCTTTAATCATGAGCGCTTGTAGCCTCCAAGCAGATGAACCAGTAGTGGCAGAAACAATTCCACAACAAAAAACCCTGATCACGGAAGGGCGTTTGGTGCCAGCACATTATCTGGATTTATCCTTCTCCGTACCCGGTCAGGTAATTGAGGTTTTGGTTCAGGAAGGTGATAGCGTGGAAATTGGTCAGGTTATTGCCAAAATTGATGTGCCTTATAGCGCTCTGGTTGCTTTCTCCCAAAATCAGTTAGAAGTTCAGAATTCAAAAATTGCAGTAGAAGAAATCAAAAAAAATGCTGATATCACCCTCGCTAAAAGCAGACTGGACGTTTTCAAGGCTCAAAATGAGCTGGATGAAGCCCAGGAAGATTTTGATGCGGATGATAGTGAAGAAAACCAATTGCTTCTGAATGTTGCCCAGGCAAATTTAGACTTAGCCCAAAAGAATCTGTCTATATATGAAACAGGTAGCGGGATGGACAAAGATAAATTAGCAGCTGCAGAATCACGTGTTAATACGGCTATGACTGCCTTACTCAATGCACAATCAATAATCGATAGTTATGAGCTCAAAGCCAGTGTGGGGGGAACAGTCGCAACCATCAATGTCCAACCTGGCGAGCGCATCAACGCTGGTTTTCCGGTGATGACCATTGCAGACTTTTCAAATTGGCAAATCAAAACGGACAACCTGACCGAAATTAATGTTGTGAACGTCAAACCTGGACAGAAAGTTGAAATCGTTTTGGATGCACTTCCAGAGCTGACATTCAAAGGCCAGGTGGCTGCCATAGATATGGTATATGAAGAAAAACGTGGTGACACAACTTATACCGCCACCATCGTCATGGACCAGAATGATCCGCTGCTGCGCTGGGGTATGACCGCTGCTGTCCAATTCATCCCGTAATGCAAAGGAAAAATTCATGAGCAAAACTCTTACTATTGCAAGTTACCTGGCTATCAAGGAAGTCTGGCGCAATCGCGGCCGCTTTCTGCTGGTAGCTATGGTAATTGCATTGATTACACTACTGGTACTGTTCATCGCAGCACTGGGAGAAGGCCTGGGCAATGGAAACCGCGAATATATTTCCAAGCTGAATGCTGAATTGGTGATTTATCAGGCAAAATCTGATAACGTCATTGCCGCCAGCCGCCTGGACAGAGATCGTTTGGCAGCCGTACGGCGTGTCGCTGGTGTCGCAGACGCTGGAATGGTCGGCACATCCAGTGCATCTCTGATCCTGCCGGAAGGCGTAGAACCCATCAAGGTAGCTCTGCTGGGTGTGGAACCAGGGCACTCTGGAGAACCAGGTGTGGTAGAAGGCCAACAACTCAGCACCGATCTGGCTTCTGAGGTTATCATTGATCGTAATACTGCTTTTCGCAGCAATTTATCTGTCGGCGATGATCTGACCGTGCGGGTTACGCAGGGCACACGCGATGAATTCTTCAATCTGCGTATCGTCGGTGTTGCTGATGGACAGCAATTCCAATTGCAACCCTCTATTTTTGTCCCGTTCTTCACCTGGGACCGGATTCGATCCAAATCAGAAGCAGAGGTAAATCGCTTAACTTCGGTAGGCAACGTAATTGTTGTCAAACTCGAAAATCCTGATCAGGTAGAAGAAGTCAGTCAACGTCTGACAACTCAGGTCGACAACATTCAAACTGCCACCATCAGCAAAGCCATTCAAGGTTTGCCGGGATATTCAGCTCAACAAAGCACATTACAAACCCAGGGTGGTTTCACCCTCTTTATCGGAATTTTGGTAATCGGTGGTTTCTTCCAAATTCAGATCTTACAAAAAGTAGCCCAAATTGGTGTCTTAAAAGCGATTGGAGCCGCCAACCCTGTCGTGGCTTTTTCATCAATTATTCAGATTGTGCTGATTACCGTTATCGGGGTGTTGATTGGGGCGTTGTTAACCTTTTCATTCTCGCTTTTCTTCCCGCCAACAGTGCCCATTGTCTTTAACGGGAGCACATCAGCGATTGCCATCATCGCCTTATTATTGATTGGTCCATTGGGCGGGTTGGTTTCCATCCGATATGCGGTTCAGATTGAGCCCTTGAAAGCGTTGGGGTTATCATAATGACAACTTATGCACTTGAAACTCAATCCGTTATTAAAACCTATCAAAGCGAATCAGGTACCATTCAGGCAGTGGATGATGTATCTTTGCGGGTGGCAGCCGGTGAATTTGTGGCTTTGGTAGGGCCAAGTGGCTCCGGGAAAACCACCATGCTTTCCATTCTGGCAGCCTTATTACAACCCACCTCCGGGAAAGTATTGCTGGATGGTGAAGACCTGGCTGGAAAGAATGATATCGAGCGGGTTACCATGCGCCGCGAAAAAATTGGCTTTACATTCCAATCTAACAATTTGGTGCCTTACCTCACAGCAGTAGAAAATGTGGAACTGATGTTGCGTCTGAACAATAAGCTGGACAAGACCGGAAAACTACGCGCAAGAGAATTGCTGGCAAGATTAGGTCTGGCAGATCGTTTACACAACCTGCCGGGGCAGATGTCGGGTGGACAGCAACAGCGGGTGGCCATCGCCCGGGCATTGATTCATAATCCCAGCCTGGTATTGGCAGATGAACCCACAGCCAGCCTGGATACCGAACGTGCTTATCAGGTCGTGGAGACATTCGCAGGATTGATCCACGAACAAAACCGCGCTGGTATCATGGTCACCCATGATTTGCGCATGGTTGAATTCACCGACCGTGTTCTATTAATGCAGGATGGCAAGCTGGTACGCATTTATACAGGACATGATGAGATAATAGAATTGATCAATGGTGTTCAGCATTAATTAAAATGAACCCTGATTATTTAAATGCTCGCCTTTTATGGTGAGCATTTTTTTATTTTTCGTAGGATAATTATCTCAACCTAAAAAGATGAGATAATGGCAATCACATTCCTTAATACTGCAACCATGTTTCCAAAGCTCTTGAATTGGAAAGTGGGTAATTTGGTAATTCTGGTAGATACTGATCAGGGTCCAGTTCTGGTGGATATGGGCTTAGGATTGCATGATCATGAATCCCCAAACCAGCGCTTGCGATTGTTTCGCAAAATTTTTGGGATCCCATATGCGCCGAATGAAACAGCCATCCACCAACTGGAAGTTATGGGTATTTCTGCCACAAGTGTTCAGCATATTATTTTGACCCACCTTCACTTTGATCATGCTGGCGGATTACCGGACTTTCCATGGGCACAGATACATTTACATCAGAAAGAATATGCAGCGATGTTGAAACCAAAGTCCTTGATGGAATGGGCTGCTTATGATAAAGCTGATTTTTCACACGAACCTAAATGGGTAATCTATGAGGGTTGCACAGAGAAATGGTTTGGGTTTGATGCCATCCCTCTACCCTTCATTCCACGCATCTTTCTGATCCCTCTTTTCGGTCATACATCGGGGCATTGCGGAGTTGTTATTGAGGATGGTGACAGGTGGCTATTTCAAGCTGGAGACGCAATGCCAACGAATGCAGAATTTGATGTCACACCCATGTGGCTCAATCGTATGGTATTGGGCAATCATGTTCAACGAATAAGAGACTTATCACTAGCTCACCCGGCAGTTAAAATTGTCGCTGGCCATACTTACCAAAGGATGAAATAATATTTTTCGTGATATTGTTTTAATCATCGTAAACAATCTTTTCCAAGACTTCATCTTCGGAGACAATCTTTGGTGAATGATATTCCGTTATAAGGAAGCTCAGATCAAAAATGAGTATAAATCAACACAATTTATATGATTTTGACATCCACATTGCTGAAATTTATGATTCACAGAAGAATGATACACAGGATATCGAGCTCTTATGATCTTTACTTCATGGGAAAACCAGGCTTAATATTCTGGAACCATTTTGTGGAACAGGTCGCTTATTAATTCTGCTTGCGTTCGATGGCCATTCAATTTTGGGAGTAGATCAATCACAAAAAATGTTGCAATTAGCGCTTTAAAAGATCAAAGAATTGCCTGCCGACGTACAAAAAAGAATTCAACTACAATGTGCTGATGTGACTGTGGAGACTTGGCCAACAGAATTTAATCTGGTGGTTCTTGGTTTCAATTGTTTTTATGAATTGGCAACTGCAGAAGAACAGGAATTTTGTATCTACCAGGCATCCAGAGCCTGTAAAACTGGAGGGTACATTTATGTGGACAATGACCACATGGAAGGAGATCTGGATGCAGCCTGGCAGGATATGAATCACAAGTACGTCGTTGTCCGGAATATGTAAGGATGGATTCCATGTAAAAAACACTAGTGAGACCGTCTGGTTTGATGTTAAGCAAATGCTTGCCCGGTTTGACCGGCGTTATCAAACCACCTCACCAGAAGGAGTTATCACTGAATACCAATTTACACAACAAAAACATCCGGTCAGTCAAGTTGAAGTTCAAATCTGGTTAGAAAAACATGGGTTCGAGATTCTGTCAGTGTATGGTGACCATTCAGGAAACGCTTGTCAGGAGAATTCACTAAAAGCCATTTTCTGGGCTCAAAAACGATAAAATCCAAAAACGAATCATTATACTGAAATTTTCACGCACAACCCGGTCGGATACAATGAATGCAAATATCTGGAGGTCACAGGATGGAACGAAAACCTAATCAATCGTTATTCGGTTGTCTCGTCTGGGTTGTTGCATTCTTGTTAGTGAGTGGGTGTTTCGTTCCGGCAAGTTTGTTTTTCTCAGGCATGAGTACCTTTTTTT
>SWCH01002265.1_pt1 | contig 14496 bp, 11 predicted proteins | sample 4690051 | NCBI WGS metagenome assembly SWCH01 (sample SAMN10267282, study PRJNA491770) | bioreactor metagenome | isolation source: DHS bioreactor inoculated with | place: Japan: off Shimokita Peninsula | reverse complement strand
CCCCCCCGATACGCAAGGACATCAAGACACTCGATCTTTCGGTCGAAGAAGCACATGACGAATCCCTCAACAGGCCAAACTGGAAGCGCATTTACGATCAGGTGGAGAGCGATGTTTCCTCCTGTCTGGTGTTCGGGCAGTACCGGATCGTCGAAAACGATCTGGCGGCATATTTCGATGTCAGCCGCACGGTAATCCGCGACGTGCTCGGGCGTTTGCAAGAACGCGGCCTGGTCGCCAAAAGCTCGACCTCTCGGTGGCTGGTCGGCCCGCTCACGGCGCAATCCATCAAAGACAAGTTCGAGCTTCGCATCATTCTGGAAGTCGCGGCGCTGCGCTCGGCCGCTCCCTTCATCGACAAGATCGCGCTCGAAAAACTATGCCGACAGATGGAGGAAACCGAGCGGGCGGGCGGCCTTATCAAGGCCGACAAATGGTTCAGGCTCGTCAATGCATTCATCGATCTGGTCATCCTCTCTACCCCCAATCGCGATCTGCGCCGGCTGATCGCAAACAATCGCAAGACCCTGCAGGCCTCGCAGAAAGCTCTCTTCAGTCTCGGACTTGCGGGCGATGCCCTGTCGATCCGCGAAATCCGGATGATCGGCGAACTGCTCATCGTCGGCGCGACACAAAGCGCAGCCGAACTTCTGGAGAATCACCTCTCCAAGTCGCGCGACCGCACGATCGCGCAATTGAAGATTGTCGCCGTCCTGCCCCAGCCGGGGCATCTGGCGCCCTATCTCATCGCGGTCTGAGGCGCGGTTCGCGACCCGCACCCCGCCTCGTCCTAGGCGAGCGCAGCCCGCAAACGGTCGAGCATTGCGGCGCGCGCATGCCGCGCCTCGAGCGCTTCTTCCATCGTCACCCGGCGGAATCGTGTGGGCGTGTTGGGCTGCAACTGGCCGATGAGGTCCATATCGGCAGAGATCACGGTGCCGATCATGAAATAACCGCCGCCCGACACCGCATCACGGTGCAGGATAATCGGCTCCGTACCGCCCGGCACCTGCACCGAACCATAGGGATAGCAGCTATCGACGATGTTGGACGGATCTGAGCCGGCGCCGAATGGCTGTTCGCGCTCGTTGAACTCGAGCGGCGTACCTCCCCGGAAGCGATAGCCCATGCGGTCGGCCTCAGGCGCGACCTTCCATTCCTCTTCGAAGAAGCGGTCGAGCGAGGCCTTCGTGACGCGATGGTCGTAAAGGCCCGGCAGGATGCGAAGCTCGACCGGAACCGGATTTGCCCGGCGCAATTCATCGGGAACGCAGCGGCCGGAGACAGCGCGAGCCGACGGAGAACCAACGGGCAGCTCATCGTCCCTAGCAATGGCGCGTCCCTTGAAACCGCCCAGTGCGCCAATGGGATAGGTCGACCGGCTGCCCAGGGCCACCGGTACGTCTATACCGCCTGCAACCGCGATATAGATGCGGGCGCCGGCAGTCAGGAAGTCGAAGCTCAGAACCTGCCCCGCCTTGACCGGCAAGGCCGTCCAGCCTGGCTGAATCTCGCCGTCGATCCTGACGGGCATGTCGGCGCCGGTCACGGCGATCAGCGTGTCCTCTGCGAAGGCCAGTTGCGGCCCCACGAACACGGCTTCCAGCCCGGCAGCGCTTTCTTCATTGCCCACGAGAAGATTGGCGGCGCGCATGGCGTAGCGATCCATCGCGCCGGACACGGGAATGCCCAGATGGAAATAGCCGGGACGGCCGAGATCCTGCACGCTGGTCAAAAGACCCGGATTGAGAACCTTAATCGCCATTGATCATGCCCTCCAGCCGCGCATTGTATCCCTTGATGTCCGCGTTGAAGGCCCGCAGGTCGAATTCCACTTCGCGGATCTTCGGCTTGAAGGCGTTTTTCGCGACGGCCTCGACGGTGCGGTCATACTCATCCCTGTCGATGGGCTTGAACTTCACGATGTCGCCCGGCCGGAAGAAGACCATGAAGTCTTCGAGATAATTGGTCTTCTGGTCAGGATCGAAGATCGGCATGGGCGTGATGCCGAACATCTGATAGCCGCCTGCGCCCCGCACCGAATAGATGCAGGAGAAACAGCCGCCGTAGCCGACGGTGAGCTTCGGCGTATCCGTGCGCGGGCGCAGGTATTTGGGCACCTGAATCTGCCGCTCCCGCTCGACCATCTGATACATGAAAGGCAGCCCGGCCACGAAGCCGACCATGGAGACGAACCACGGCGAACCGGAATGGGCGGCAATGAAGGCCTCGACACTGGAATAACCGTTGATGCGCGCCGCATATTCGAGATCGGTCCCCTGCGGGTCCTGATGGCGCTCGCGAAACCGCATCAGCGTTTCGTGGGTCCAGGGGTCCTGATAGAAGACGGGAATCTCGATGAGCCGTGTCTGCAGCACGGGATCGGCCATGCCCGCCTCCGCCTCGATGGAACGCACTTCTTCCAGAAGCGCATCCGGAGCGATCACATCGGGATTGAACTTCACCTGGAAGGAGGCATTGGCCGGGCAGATTTCGGTCACCCCCTCGATGGCACGCTCCGCGATGATGCGTGTCATCGAGAGGCTCTTGAAGAAGGCATCGAGCGACATTTCCTCATCGACCTCGACGAACAGATGCTCGTCACCGCCGAATGTGTAGCGCGGCTTCATAAGACGTTCTCCGTTTGGCTGGCGGCAGGGCTGAGGGAGGCATCGGCAAGCCACCCTTCCAGATATTTCGTGTGGATCGCGCCGGCGGCCACGTCCGGGTTAGCGGCTATCGCCAGATGCAGCGGAACCGTCGTCCTGATGCCGCCAATGGTAAGCGCCTTCAAGGCAACCTCCATACGGGCGATTGCGTCCTTGCGGTCGGCGCCAAGCACGATCATCTTGCCAAGCAGGGAATCGTAGAATGGCGGCACCCAATAACCGTCATAGAGCATCGTATCGAAGCGCACGCCTTCGCCTTCCGGTTCCACGAGGGCGGTGACCTGCCCCGGCGAGGGCATGAAGTTCTGTGCCGGATCCTCCGCGTTGATACGGCATTCGATGGCGTGGCCTGAAATGCGGACCGCATCCTGCGAGATCGACAGCTTCTCACCGCCGGCAATGCGGATCATCTCGGCGACAAGGTCGATGCCGGTGATCATCTCCGTCACGGGATGCTCGACCTGGATGCGGGTGTTGACCTCGATGAAATAGAAAGCACCGGAATCCGCGTCATAGAGATATTCCACCGTGCCCGCGCCGCGATAGCCGACCGACCGGGCCAGCGCCACGGCGCTCACCGTCAGCGCTTCGCGCACGGAGGGCGACAAGCCGAAGGCCGGCGCTTCCTCCCACACCTTCTGGCGGCGGCGCTGGAGCGAACATTCCCGCTCGAAACAGTGGATGACGTTCTGACCGTCGCCCAATATCTGCACCTCGATGTGACGGGCGTTCTCGATCACTTTCTCGATGTAGAGGCCGCCATCGCCAAAGGCCGCCTGAGCCTCGGAAGCGGCCTGGGGAAACTGTTTTTCGAACTCATCGAAATCGCGCACGATGCGGATGCCCCGCCCGCCGCCGCCCGCGGCGGCCTTGATCATGACCGGAAAACCGATTTCCTCGACCAGAGCGCGCGCCTCTTCAATGCCGGCGATACGTCCTTCGCTGCCGGGCACCGTGGGAACCCCCGCCTCGCGCGCCACCTTGCGCGCGGCCACCTTGTCGCCCAGAAGGCGGATTGCCGAGGCGTCGGGGCCAACGAAGATCATGCCCGCCGAAACGACGGCATCGGCAAAATCCGCATTCTCGGCCAGAAACCCGTAACCGGGGTGGACGGCATCGACGCCGGTCTCACGCGCCGCCTTCATGACGGCCTCGATATCGAGATAGGATCTGGCGGCCGGGGGCGGCCCGATCAGGACCGCCTCATCGGCCATGCGAACAGCCAGAGAGTCGGCATCTGCCGCGCTGTGGGCCTGCACCGTGCGGATGCCGAGCAATCGGGCCGCCCGGATGATGCGCACCGCGATCTCGCCCCTGTTGGCAATGAGGAGGGAGCCAATCGCCATGCCCCTAGACCTCGATCTCGGCAATGACCTGGCCGGCCATCACGGCATCGGCATCTTCGAGCAGGAAACGGACCGACTTGCCGCCCTCCGGCGCGGAGACCTCGTGGAAACTCTTCATCACCTCGATCAGTCCCACCACGTCGCCGGCGGCCACATCATCTCCATCGACCTTGAAAGCCGGACTGTCGGGAGAGGGCTTGCGATAGAAGATTCCGGGCATCGGCGCCTTGATTTCAACCTTGCTCATCGGCATTCCCCTTTTTCTTTGTCCCGGTGCTATCGACCGAGCAATTTCGATACCGGAACGACCCTGACACCGTTTTCCTTGAGCCGGCGACGCATCGCCTCGACAATTTCCTTTGAACCGAGCGTGTCGGAATGGAAGCAGATGGATTCAAATTCCACGCCAACCTCCTTGCCGGTAACGGTCGTCACCGTGCCGTTCAGGCAGGCTTTGACCACCTTTTCCGCAATGGCTTCGGGATCGAGCCTGCCGACACGGCGGGTGAAAACGATGGCACCGTCATCGCCATAGTCGCGATCGGCGTAGAACTCGCGGATCACCGGCTGGCCGGCGGCCTTTGCGATCTCGTAGGTTGCCGAAACGCCCATGCAGAAAATGGCGGTCTCGGGCTGGACGGCCCGCATGTAACGCACGAAGGCATCGGAGAATTCCGCATTGCCGGCGAGTTCCATGTAAAGCGCACCATGCGGCTTCACATGCTGCAGATGCGTGCCATGGCGCTTGGCGAATTCACGGATCGCGCCGACCTGATAGACGATGTCATTGACCAGTTCGGCAGTGCTGCCATCGATGCGACGGCGGCCGAACCCCTGTAAATCGCGGTAGCCCGGATGCGCCCCGACACCAACGCCGTGTTCGACGGCCATGCGCACGGTGCGGTCCATGAGGCTTGGATCGCCGGCGTGAAAGCCTGTCGCAATGTTTGCGGAACTGATGAGCTTGATCAGGGCTTCGTCATCGGTCTCGCGCAACTGCCACGCGCCGAAGCCTTCGCCCATATCGCAATTGATGTCGATTGCCTCAACGGCCATGCGACGCTCCCCTTTCGGCCCGCGACCTTTTCGGTTCTTTGCGGGTTGATGTTCCACTCGCAGACAGCCTAGGAAAACAATCGAGGGATTGGAATTTCTATTTTCAGATGCTGTAATATCAAAAAATCAGAAGACCCGCGATGCGAGGGAGACGGGCATGTCCATCAGTCTGCGGCAGATCCGCTATTTTGTGGCAACCGCCGAGCTCGGCCAGATTTCCCAGGCGGCAGTCGAACTTTCCATTTCGCAATCGGCCGTCACCACGGCGATCCGCGAGCTGGAGCGAACGGTGAACCTGCAACTTTTCGAGCGTTCGAGCAGCGGCATGGAACTCACGCCGGCCGGACGGGAGTTCCTGTTCCATGCCTATGAAATCCTGCAGAAAGTGCATGAGGCAACGCATCTGACCCTCCCTTCGGGCAATGTGGAGGGAAAGCTCGTGGTCGCGGCGACCTATACGGTGATCGGCTATTTCCTGCCGGACCATTTGCAACGGCTGCAACGCGCTTTCCCCGGCCTCGACATTCAGCTGCATGAAGTGAACCGGGAAGCGATCGAGGAAGGATTGCTCGATGAGCGATACGACATCGCGGTGCTCTTGACTTCGAATGTGCGTGACCCGCAGATCGCCAGCGAAACCATGATCAGTTCGACACGGCGGCTTTGGGTCCCCTCACGCCACCCCTTTCTCAAGAAGGCGCGGGTGGGCCTCGCCGATGTGGCGCGCGAACCCTACATCATGCTCACCGTCGACGAGGCGGCCAACACGTCGCTTGGCTATTGGAGTACTTCGCATTACAGCCCGGATGTGAAGCTGCGGACCTCTTCCGTCGAAGCCGTGCGTTCCATGGTTGCAGGCGGACAGGGCGTCGCCATCCTGTCCGACATGGTCTACCGCCCCTGGTCACTGGAAGGCCAGAGGCTGGAAACCATCGTCCTGCAGGAGCCGATTCCAGCCATGAATGTGGGGCTGGCATGGGCCCGTCATGCCCGCTTCAACAAGGCGATGGAGGCTTTCCGCTCCTATTTCCGACAGGCCTTCCATATTCCGCAGATGCGCACCGACACCGCACCGGCCGCTCCACAGCATCAGGCAAAGGCCGAGGGAGCCGCTTAGGCTGCACTGCTTGCCGCCTTCAGCCGCAGATCCACGAACCGGAGCGCCGTGCGTCCTAAAGGAGGTACGGCGCTCCGGTATATTTCAGGCCCAATCAGGCGGCGGCAAGCGCCCGCTTCGTCATCACCTTGATGAGATTGGCACGATAACCGGCATCGCAATGGATGTCGGACATGAGGTTGTCGGCAGAAACAGCAACACCATCCACCGCATCGGCAGACCAATTGCCGGCCAGCGCCGCTTCAAGTCCTTCATGGCGAAACACGCCGTCGGAGCCGGCGCCCGTTACCGCCACGCGCACCTTGTCGCCCGACTTCGCCACGAAGACGCCGGTCATCGCATAGCGCGAAGCCGGGTTGGGGAATTTGGCGTAGCCGCAGCGCTCCGGCACCTGAAAGCTCACGGCGGTGATGATCTCGTTGTCATCCAGCGCCGTGGAGAAAAGACCGGTGAAAAAGTCATCCGCCGCGATCTCACGCTTGTCGGTGTGGATGGTCGCGCCGAGAGCCAGAAGGCCCGCCGGGTAATCCGCCGCCGGATCGTTGTTGGCGATCGAGCCGCCGACCGTGCCCTGATGGCGCACCGCCGGATCGCCAATACCGCCGGCAAGCACGGTTATCGCCGGACAGACCTTGGCGAGTTCCGCATCGGAGGCAACCGTGGCATGCGGCGTCATGGCACCGATGGTGACCGACTTGCCCGACACTTTCACGCCGACAAGATCGGGAATGCCGCGCAAATCCACCAGATCGGACGGCGCGGCGAGGTGATGCTTCATCGTCGGCAGAAGCGTCTGGCCGCCTGCCAGAAGCTTGCCGTCGGCGGAGGCAGAAAGCCTGGCCACCGCATCCTTGACGCTGTTGGCGCGATGATACTGAACGTCATACATGGCCCTGCCTCCTATTCTGCTGCGATCTTTGCGGATGCGGCGTGAATGGCAGCCCAAACACGGGGCGGCGTCGCCGGCATCTGCAAATCATTGTTGCCGATGGCATCCGTTATGGCGTTCATGACCGCCGGCGGGGTGCCGATTGCGCCCGCCTCGCCGCAGCCCTTCAGGCCAAGCGGGTTGGACGGACTCTTGGTGGAATGGTGATAGATGGCAAAGCTCGGCACATTGTCGGCGCGCGGCATGGTGTAGTCCATGTAACTCGCGGACAGGAGCTGGCCGTCCTCATCGTAGACCACGTTCTCGAGCATGGCCTGACCGATGCCCTGGGCAATGCCGCCATGCACCTGACCCTCGACGATCATCGGGTTGATGATGGTGCCGAAATCGTCCGAAGCCACGAACTGGACGATCTGCGTCTCGCCCGTGTCGGGATCGATCTCCACCTCGCACACATAGGTACCGGCCGGGAAAGTGAAGTTGGCGGGATCATAGAACGCCCCTTCCTTGAGGCCCGGTTCCATGCCGGCGGGAAGATTGTGCGCCGTATAAGCCGCAAGCCCGACCTCGTGCCAGGCCATGGCCCTATCCGTGCCGGCCACCTTTACCTGACCGTCCTCGATGACCAGATCGTCCTCGGACACCTCCAATACATGCGCCGCGATCTTCTTGACCTTGGCTTCCACCTTGTCCAGCGCCTTGACGATGGCCGAAAGGCCGACCGGACCTGAGCGCGAGCCATAGGTACCCATGCCGAACTGCACCTTGTCGGTGTCGCCATGCACGATCTGGATGTTGTCGATCGGCAGGCCGAAACGCTCCGCCACCACCTGGGCGAAGGTCGTCTCATGGCCCTGCCCGTGGCTGTGACTGCCCGTCAGGACCTCGATGGTGCCGACCGGATTGACACGCACCTCCGCGCTTTCCCAGAGGCCGACACCGGCACCCAGCGACCCGACTGCCGCCGAGGGCGCAATGCCGCAGGCCTCGATATAGGATGCAAGGCCGATGCCGCGCAGCTTGCCCCGCTTGGCCGCTTCCGCCCTGCGCGCGGGAAAGCCCTTGTAGTCGGCGGCAGCAAGCGCCTGATCCAGATTGCCGGCAAAATCACCCGCATCATAGGTCATGATCACCGGCGTCTGATGCGGGAAGGACTTGATGAAGTTCTTGCGCCGCAATTCCGCGGGATCGACGCCGAGTTCGCGCGCCGCCGTCTCCATGATGCGCTCCACCAGGAAACAGGCTTCCGGCCGGCCCGCGCCGCGATAGGCGTCGACAGGAACGGTGTTCGTGTAGACGGCACGGACATTGCCGTAAATGTTGGCGATATCGTACTGACCGGACAGGAGCGTGGCATAGAGATAGGTCGGGACAGCCGAGGAGAAGAGCGACATATAGGCGCCCAGATTGGCGATCGTATCGACCTTCAGCCCCACAATGCGATTGTCGGCGTCGAAACCGATGCGCGCGGTCGTGACATGGTCGCGGCCATGGGCGTCCGTGAGGAAGGCTTCCGACCGGCTCGACGTCCATTTGACCGAACGCTTCGTCTTCATCGACGCCCAGAGACAGGCGACTTCCTCAGGATAGATGTAGATCTTCGAGCCAAACCCGCCGCCCACATCGGGTGCGATTACGCGCAGCTTGTGTTCGGGCGCCACCTGGTAGAAGGCAGAGAGCACCAGCCGGGCGACATGCGGATTCTGGCTTGTGGTGTAAAGCGTGTAATGGTCCTCCGCCTCGTCATAGGTCGCAATGGCCGAGCGCGGCTCCATCGGATTGGGCGAAAGCCGGTTGTTGTGGATCTCCAGCTCGGTCACATGCGCCGCGCCGGCGAGCGCCTTGTCGGTCGCCGCCTCGTCGCCAAGCCCCCAGTCGAAGATCAGGTTTCCAGGCGCGTTTTCATGAACCTGCGGCGCGCCGGTTTTCAGCGCGTCGACGGCATGCACGACCGCCGGCAGTTCCTCGTAATCCACCGCCACAGCTTCGGCCGCGGCGCGGGCCTGAGCCTGCGTGCCCGCTATCACAATGGCCACCGCATCGCCGACATAACGCACCTTTTCGGTGGCGAGCGCCGACCAGGCGCCCATGTTCATGCCGCTTCCATCCTTGGAGGAAACGGCCCAGCCGCAGATCAGATTGCCGATGCCATCGCCCGTAAGCTGATTGCCGTCGAGCACGGCGATGACGCCGTCCATGCCCTCGGCCTCAGACTTGTCGATGCCCTTCACTTTCGCATGGGCATGCGGGCTGCGGACGAAGGCGGCATAGGTCTGCTGCTCGTTGCGGATGTCGTCGGTGTACCGGCCCTTGCCGGTGATGAAGCGCTTGTCTTCCTTGCGCAGGACGCGGGCGCCAATACCATGTTCGGTCATGATCGGTTCCTCCCTCAGCGCGCGGCCATTTTCGCCGCGCCATCCTGGATGGCCTTGACGATGTTGTGATAGCCCGTGCAGCGGCAGATATTGCCCTCCAGTTCATGGCGGATCGCCTGCTCGGTCAGTTCCTTGCCAGTTGCCTGATAGCGCGCCACCATGTCAGTGGCGGACATGATCATGCCTGGCGTGCAGAAGCCGCATTGCAGACCATGGTTCTCCCGGAACGCCGTCTGCATGGGATGCAGGTCGCCATTGGCAAGACCTTCGATCGTCGTCACCTCGGCCCCTTCCGCCGAAGCCGCCAGCATGGTGCAGCTCTTCATCGCCTTGCCGTTCACATGCACCACACAGGCACCGCACTGGCTCGTGTCGCAGCCAACATGCGTTCCCGTCAATCGCAGGTGCTCGCGCAGGAATTCCACCAGAAGCGTGTTGTCGGGCACGGTGGCATTCACCGCCGTGCCGTTCACAAGCATCGAAATCTCGGTCATGTCTTCCTCCCTTGCCTGGGCCCTTCCCTTTGGGGACAGCAACCTAGGTAGCAACCGTTGCGCGTCCTCAGCTCATCCCGGGACGCATAAGCGCGGTGCGGCGGATACCCGCCGCACTGCCTGGTCGAAGTGTACGAGACAGCCAGCCGCGATACGCGCGCCCTCATGGCGAACGACGGTCAGGAAACCGGCGCTGGAGATCGATCTGTCGTTGAGGAAAATCGGGAAACGGCGTCTCAAAAATCGCCTCGTCAGGCGGTGGGTCCGCCTGCCGTTGCTGAAAGTGCAGCCTTGTTCCTCCAACCCGACGCCTCCCAGACTTGTGGCCTGGCCGAGCCTTCCCGCTGGCCTGCCTGCCGGTCGCTCACGAAGCATTCCCGTCGCGTTCTTACGAACCTGAAAACGGATCTCGCTCCGTTCCTTCCGCCTCGCTTTCGGAGGATCCGCATCTCCGCTGGAACCTCCGCCTCAACTCCACGATCATTTAAGCGGCGTTTTTCAGGAAAGCCAAGGCCTCCTTTTGTCGAGAAGATCAAATAAGTAAAAACGGGCCTCGGCAAAGCAGGCCGGGCAAAGAGCGCCCGGCATTTTCTTCAGAAACCTTCCGGGGCAGGGTCCTGCAGCTCAAACTTTCCGTCCGCGACACGGTAAATGGAGCAATTTCGCTCGACCGCACCCGAACCGGTAAAACGAAAGGCCCCGAGAAGGCCGCGAAAGCCAGCGCGGGCGCCAAGCGTTTTCGCCGTCAGTCCGTCAGCGCCCCGCGCGCGGGCGATGCCGATGGCGAGAGCCGCAGCATCGAACCCATAAGCCGCATCCTTGGACATTCTGCGCCCGAACTCCGCCCTATAGCGGTCGAATACATCGCCAACCGAAAGCTGGTCGACCCGGCAGACAAGCATGCCGGAAAGGGCCCGCTGGGCCGTCATTTCGGCCGAGCCCAGAACCAGGGCGTTGGGCGCCAGGGCACCGGTCGCGCGCAACGCCGCCAGCGCCTGCGCCGGCTCCTTCATGCCGGGCGCCAGCATGACCACATCCGCATTCTGCAGGGAGGCCCCGGAAGCAGCCAGGCTGCCGCCAGTGCCCGACGACGAGACCGTCGCGACGAGCTTGACGCCTTCCGCCTCGATCCCATCGCGAAGGCGCTTGAGCGCTGCGCCTTCCATGCCGGAATCATGCACCAGGAAGAGTTTTTTCCGGCCGGCGCCGGACGCATAGGCCGCCGCCTCGACGGCGTTGTCGATCTCATCCGTCAGGAACGCAAACACGCCGCCGCCATGAGCCGCCCCATTGGAAACAAAGGCAAGGACCGGCGGCCTCTCCGCGGCCGGCACCGCGGAAAGCGGCGCAAGGAGATCTGCCCGCGCGGGACCGATGACCAGTTTCGCGCCCCTCTCCTTCAGAGCCGCAAAGCCCTGACCCATGGCGTCCGCATTCGGCCGGGCATTGTAGATGGCAAGCGTCACCTGTTCGGCGCCGAGTTGACGGGCCGCCAGCCTGGCGCCATCGCGATAATCACGCTCGGCGGCGGTGGCGCTTCCCGCAAGACCGGTCAGCATGCCGATCACCAGCGGCCCCGAACCAACGGTTTCGAGACCCGCACTGACACTCTCCACCCTTTCGGATTTCACATCCAGCGCATCGTCGACAGAAGAGGACTGACAGGCCGCCAGCCCCAGGCACATGGCAAACAGCAGGCCGAAGCGACCGTGGCTGGAGCTGCGCACCGCCCCCCGCATGGCAGAAATCCGCACGGCCTATCAATACATGTATTCGACCATGCGGGCGTGGAAGCACTCGCACTTGTTCAGATAATCCTCGTCGCGATATTCCGAACGGAGATATCCATAGGCCTTCCCGCAAGCCACCTTGGCTTCCGAAGCCCAGACGAAAGCGGGGCGCCCGGAATTGTTCCATTGCGGACTATCGGCAACGGCGACGGCCTCGTCCATCAGGCGAACGACTTCCGTGGTCAGGGAAGCGTTGCTCTCGATGGCCAGAAGCTTGGCCCCGCCGGCGACGGGGCAATAGCTGCCGCTGGTCATATCCGCGGCCTGCAGGCTGCCGGTCAATGCGGTGGACATGGCAACCGCAAGACCGATGGTCAGCTTCCTCATGGTGTTCTCCCTCATAGGGTCGTCTTTCGAGAGCTCTTTCGAAAGTGACCGTTTATTTCCACATAATGCTGAATGGCGACCCCGGTGACAATCCGCGACCGCCCGCGACCGCCAAGATTTCTCACGTCACACCGTACCCGATTTGTCGGTTCCATCCTCGTCGTAGAGGATATTGACGCTGGCAGGCGGGGTGACATCGAAATGGGCAACGGTGACCCAGTTGGTGCCATTGGCTCCGCCATCCGTGTCGACCTGGAGATCGTTACCGTCGACGCGGACAAAATCGCTCAACTGATCCACCTCGGTGCCACCGTTCGGATCGACGGTGAAGAGTTCCGTCAGATCCACGGCGTCTTCGCTGCCAAAGCCGATGATCTCTTCCGGATTGAGGTTCGACAAGGCTGCCGGGTCGATCACCACCGTATCCACGGCGTTGTCATTGTCGGTGAGATCGTAGGTGTTCTCGCCAATTCCGCCATAAAGCGTGTCTGCGCCTTCACCACCGATGAGGAGATCGTTGCCGCCAAACCCGTAGAGTACGTCGTTTCCGGCAAGACCTGCCAGAAGGTCGTCACCAGTCGTTCCCTCCAGGGCATTCGCGCCCATATCGTCTCCCGAGGTTCCGACAATGTGATGTGCATCGTTCGGAACAACGGTGAAATCCAGCGTCGAATCGACGGCATCTCCGTCATAGTCGGTTCCCCGGACATCCAGCGAAAGATCGATGGGCTGACCTTCCTGACCGTCCGTACGGAAGCTGACATCGCCGATATCGAAGTTGCCGTAGTCCTTCGTATCGAACGTACCACCCCCACCAGGAATGGCATCCCCTTCACCATTGGTGATCGCAAACCGCGAGAACCCGTCCGAAGTCGCAACGCCCACGGTGTCGCCGACATTGAGTTCCGTCACATAAACGCCAACCACATCACTGCCGCTGGTCACGTAGTAGACGCGATGCGTCGCATCGAGGAGAGCGCCATTGGCATAATCGCCGACGTCGTATTCCACGCCATTCAGCACCACGGCTGTGATGGCGACCGTGCTTTCGCTCAGGAAATTGGAAACATCGGACGCTTGGTTGGAGTTGAAGACATTGTTGGAGAAAGCAAAATTGGTGTTCAGCGCTTCCACGTAGGCCACGGCCGGATCGTTCGAGCCCGTCTGGGTAATCTTGACCGCAACGCTGGTGACAAGCTGCGTGTTGCTGACCGTAAAGTCACCTGAGTTCGGACCGATGTTGGAACGCACAAACTCCTCGGCGAAATCCAGCCGCAGCGTCGCGTCTTGCGATATGCTCTGGCTGCCGACACCCGTTCCGCTCTGAGACACATTGGCCGACGACAGATTGCCTGAACTGTTGGTTCCGGAGATCAGAACATCGAGCAGTACGGGCGACCCCTGAAGCGGGAGGTCGTCGACCTCATTGAAGAGATAATTGCCCGGATTATCCCCTTGAGTGTACGGATTGAAGGTGGCCATCACCGTTCCGTCGTCAAGCGGAGCGTCCAGATCCACCGTATAGGTATCATCCGGATTGATGGTGACCGTCAGAACCTGTGCCTGACCCACCTCACCATAATTCACATAACCCGTAAGCGCGGTTCCTCCGGCATTCAGCACCAGCGTAATCGGCTCGCCGCCTGAGGTCACCAGCTCGCCGCCGGCGTCCCGAAGCTGGGTCACCCCGGTCGTGATGTTGATAAATCGTACCGAGCCGAACTCGTCGGCACCGACCGCCTGTTCGAAGTTCAAATCGAAGATCGCCGGTCCGGCACCCAGATTTGCGACATAGGCATGCTCGGGTACGAAAACGACCGGAACGTCATTCTCCACCGCGACCGAAAGGCCCGCATCGAGCACAATGCTATCTCCGTCACCATCGAAAGCCCGGAAGGCATTCGAGATATCGATCACGGCAGATGCGTCATCGTCGCCGGAAGGAGCATTAAGCGGAATGTGATCGACCTGATCGAGAAGTTCGAAGGTGAACTCGTCATCTGTCGGGTCGGTCGTTCCCGTACCCGCAGTCTGGGTGATCGTGAACACCACCCGACCGTCGCTCGCCACGCCCTGGATAACATTGCCGTCGACATGCCAGGCAAGCGTATCACCCTGCGAGGTCACGCCCGCGATGGCCGTCCCCTCGAGGCTCGGATCGGTATTCAGAACGACAGCTCCGGCGCCATCCGCCCCGAAATTCACGAGAGCGGCGATAGTGGCATAAGTGAACACCGCCGTGGTGGTCTTGCCGCCCTCATCGTTGCCCGTGGAGCCTCGAATGCCGGGAAGCACCGCAAGCGGGTCGTAATTGTCGAGCGCATCCTCATGAACGGTTTCGGAGGCAGTACCGGCATTGTTGGTCGGACCGTCATCCTCGAAGGCAAAGGTGCCGCCGATATCAACCGACGCCGTGTCCTGGTCGCCGTCCCC
>SWCH01001410.1_pt1 | contig 14505 bp, 11 predicted proteins | sample 4690051 | NCBI WGS metagenome assembly SWCH01 (sample SAMN10267282, study PRJNA491770) | bioreactor metagenome | isolation source: DHS bioreactor inoculated with | place: Japan: off Shimokita Peninsula | reverse complement strand
CTTCCTTCTTTTATTCCTTCTTCTCTTCCCTCTTTTATTCCTTTTTCTCTGCCTTCTTCTCTTCCTTCTATCATTGCAGCCCTTTGCTGTACCCTGTAGTCGATTATAGCTTTTTCTCTTGCTTCATATATCGCTCTTCTTTCATCGTCATTTTCCAAGGATTCAAGCTCCTTGTAGGCTTCTTTTATTCCCGAATTCTGTTTTGCAAGCATTTCCATTTCCTCCTTACTTTCAGAACTTAAAAATTTCACCCATTTTAATAATTCTCCGCTTTCCAATTCTCTCACACTTTTCTCATGTATTTTCGGAAGCTCTATTATGTGGAATTCCATCAAATCATTCAACCTTCGACGGTCTGTGTCCTCCGATATATGGTATGAGCTGTAGTAATTTTTATATTTTATACTGTCAAATATGTTAAAGTCCAATACACTTATGCTTATACATTTTTTAAAGTTGCTGTAATCATCGCCTTTTCTCATTTGACCTGCAAGCATTTTGCAGGTATAGTACAAAACTCTGTCAGTCCAATACCTGAAATTCATCATTTGCATCTCAATATTTATCTCATAGCTGTTATCTACCAATATTCTTACGTCCATTACCACGTATTTGTCATTATCATATTCCTTTAGTGTGTGAGTGTCAATATATGAGATATCCGTAATATTTTCCTCTTCAATTCCAAGGATTGCACTTAAAAAGCTTTTCAGTGCCAATTTGTTGTTCATCATTTGCTTAAAAGCATAGTCTACCTTAGGTGCTATTATAGTAGGGTCCTTCGTTAATAATACTTCTTTTTCGATAACATTATCCATATTTATCTCCCATTTATTATAATAGCTCTCTAAATGTATAAATTAATGAATACAGAGCTTGCTTATATTATACTCTTATGTGCATATTTTTTCAATATATTTATTTCTTGAGTTTAAGTCAACCAATCCACAGAATGATAAAAACATAGTGTTACATATCACAAGATTTAAATGAATGCTCCTTTCTCCCTCCTTCACAAGTTGCCGAAATAATCCCAACAAGTCATCGCGAGATACAGGATCAAGCCCTCACTGCATATGATACCATATTTTAGGATGTAAAGAAAGACATACCTTCCACTTGGTGGGAAGGTATGTCTTTTTGGTGCGGATAACAGGATTTGAACCTGCACAGGTTGCCCCACACGGACCTGAACCGTGCGCGTCTGCCAATTTCGCCATATCCGCATAAACCTTGATAATTATTTACCTAAAATATATTATCACAATATTTCCAAATTAGCAATAAAATTTATTTCATTATTTTAAAAAGGTCCGAAATTCGGACCTTTAATTTATTCAAATACTTCTATTTTATATTTATTTTTTAGTTCTTCTTTTTTGTTTATATAAATTTTATCTTGTTTTGCCATAACACAATTTTTTCTTATATCTTCTTTTACTTCTTCTAATTCTGAATCTCTTGCAGGTATATGGTCCATCAATTTAATTATGTGATATCCAAATTGAGTTTTAATTGGGTCACTTATTTCACCCTTTTTCATTGCAAATGCAGCATCTTCAAATTCTTTTACCATTTGTCCTCTTCCAAATTGCCCCAAATCTCCACCAGCTGTTTTCGAAGGACAACTTGAATACTGCTTTGCTGCTTCTTCAAATGATAATCCATCTGTTAAATCTTCAAGAATCTCATTTGCCTTTTCTTCTGTATCAACTAAAATATGACTTGCTTTTACCATTTCATTTGTTTTAAACATATGCTTATTTTTTTCGTAATACTCTTTTATTTCATCATCTGATACAGTAACATTATTTAACATCTTGCTCAATCCATATTGTTGAAGCATCGACTTTTTCATTGTGTCAAGTGCTTTAATAAATTCTTCATCCTTATCCAGACCTTTTTCAATTGAATCAGAATATACTAATTCATGCATCACAAGCTCTTCAATTAATTTTTTTCTTCCTTCTTCACCTTGAAAATATTGTGCATTTTGTCCTAAGTTATTCATTAACAACCTAAAATCTGATTCTCTTACTTCTCTTCCATCTACAACTGCTATTAACTTATTATCCATTTGTACTCCTAATTTTTATTTTGTATTTTAGTTTCGTTTATATAATAAACAAGAGGGCACAAGACCCCCCTTTTTTTGACTAGTTTATTCTTCTTATTCTTCTTCATCCATTGATTCTATCAATGTTGCTAGTTCTGTTATACATTTATCTTCATCTGAACCTTTGGTTATAATTATCAACTCATCGTCTTTCATAGCCCCAAGAGCCATTATACTAATGATACTCTTTCCGTTAGCCTCTTGAATTCCTTTTTTAATAATAATTTCACTATCAAAAACTCTTGCTTTTTTTACAAATATAGCTGCCGGTCTAGCATGCAATCCAATCTTATTTTTCAGTATTACTTTTTGAGATCTCATATTTTACACCTCTCTTCTCCTGTTCTAATAATTCTTCAGCAATTCCTTCAATTTTTCTTAATCTATGATTCACACCTGATTTACCTAGAGGTGGGACTAACATTTCACCAAGCTCTTTCAGACTTGCATTTTTATGTTTTAATCTTAAATATGCAAGTTCTCTTAAATTTTCAGGTAGTTTATCTATCGCCTTATATTTCTTTAAAATTTTTATTTGCTTAATTTGCCTCATGGATGTATCTACTATTTTGTCAAGATTAGCTGTTTCACAATTAATAACCCTATTTATCCGATTTCTAGTTTCTTTTATTACTCTCACGTTTTCAAAATTAAGAAGTGCATTATGAGAACCCATAACTGCCATTAAATCAGATATTTGCTCACTTTCTTTTATATACGTAATATAATAATTTTTCCTAAATATCATTTTTGCATTTATGCCATAAGTTTTTAAAAGTTCACAAAGACCTTGACTATGTTCTTCCTTATTATTTACAAACTCTGCATGATATGATTTTTCAGGGTCACTAATAGAACCGCATCCCATAAAAGATGCTTTTACATACGCTCTCTTACAGCAATCGTTTTTCAATATCCCTAAAGGCACCCCATAATCAAAGTTCATAAAGTTTATTTCTTCATTATCTTTTATAAGATTTATATCCTTTAAAAAACTTTTAACCTTTTCTTCTTCAATTCTTATGCTATAACTATTATGTTTTTTAAGTCTATTACTTTTTTTGATGCTTACTTCTGTTGACATATTGTACAATACTTTTAACAATCTAAAAATTCTCCTTGCCACAGCTGCATTTTCTGTTGCAAGTTCAATTTCAATTTTGTTAAATCCTTTAAGTGTAATATATCCTGTAGTTCTTAATAAAGCTGCAATTTCAGCTTTAGCACAACACATATCAGTTATTTCTGTTCTAGATAACTCATTTTTTATCACTGAAGAAAAAGTCATATTCTCTCACCTTATTTATAACAATGGAATTTAATATCCTCTATAGCTTTTTTTATGATTTTTCTTTCATCATCATAACGAGCAATCATTAATGTTCTTTCAAAAGGAAGAAACCTAGCATCTCTGAAGCCTTCATTTTTTTGAGCAGTGCAGTTCATATTTCGTGCCACCATTAAATACCAATATACTTGTTTATTGATTCTAATTTTTTCTTTAAAACAGGTTCTATTAAATTCATAATTTATTTTTCCAAGATATTTTATAACATTTACCTTTGCCTTACTTTCTTCGAGGACTTCTCTTATAGCTGCATCTTTTATTGTTTCATTTTCTTCTACTCTTCCCTTAGGAAGAACCCAATCTCCATTGAATTTTCTCAGCATCAAAATATTATTTCTAAAAAAAACAATGCCGCCTGCACTAACCTCTTCAACCATGTAATTGCCTCGCTACCTAATATCGTAGTTAATATAATAACACAATATTATTAAAAATAAAACATATATTTATAGTTTACAATAAAAGCAAATATATTTCAACTGTTTTAACACAAAATATTATCAATTATTTAATAATTATAGGCATATAAGCAAAATTTCTGTAATTAATCCGGTCTTTTTCCAAAATACTGATAATAATTAACTTTTAAATCACCATTAAATAACTTTCTTTTCTTATCCGCCTTCTTGCCATATTCATTTTCAAATGAATCAACTGCTGTAATTATATATTTAGACCATGTATTATCTTTGCCAAAGACTTGACCTAATTTCCTATGGATTTTTTCAATATTTATAGCATCACCTATACGATCACCATACGGTGGATTAGTAATAAGTATACCATATTCGCACATGGGTTTCTCTATATGATTAATATCTTTTACAAAAAATTCTATGCAATCATCGACGCCTGCTTCTAATGCATTTTCTTTAGCAATTTTTATTGCCCTTTCACTTACGTCAGAAGCATAAATTTTTATTTCTGAATCCAAATCTATTTTTTTCCTTGCTTCTATTTTTATTTTCTTCCAGTATTCTTCTTTTACAATTGGCCATTTTTGAGATGCAAATGACCTATTTAAGCCGGGGGCAATATTTCTGCCTATTAAAGCTGCCTCTATTGGTATTGTTCCTGAACCACACATTGGATCATAAAGTATCCTGTCCTTATTCCAATAGCTTAACATTACGAGAGCAGCCGCCATAGTTTCCTTTAGCGGAGCTTCAGTAGATCTTGCCCTGTAACCTCTTTTAAACAATCCTTCTCTAGCTCCTGTTGTATCAATAGAAACAGTTGCAATATCTTTGTGTATTGAAATTAATATGGTGTATTCTTCTCCGGTTTCCGGCATCCACTGTACATCATATTCTTCACATAATTTTTTAGATACTGCTTTTTTTACTATTGCTTGACAATCTGGAGTACTGTAAAGTTTTGATTTAACTGATTTTCCTTTAACCGTGAACTTTCCCACTTTTGTTATCCATTTTTCCCATGGCAATTCATATGTTTTATCAAAAAGCTCTTCAAAACTAAGCGCTTCAAATTGTCCCATAACAAGCATTACTCTATCTGCACATCTTAAGTTAATGTTTGTTCTTGGGATATCTTCAATTTCTCCATCAAAATACATCCATCCATTATCTGTACTTACATTTTCATAACCAAGCCCTTGTAGTTCTCGTTTTACTATTGCTTCCAATCCAAAGGCTGAAATTGCAGCTAATTTTATTTTACTCATACATTTCCTTTCTTTTAAACAATTGTTCTTTTATTATTTAACAATAAGGAGTCCACAAAATACTTCCTTATATTTTATTGTTGCCCACCTGTTATATTGTACTTATCCAGTTTATAATATAATGTTGCCCTTGGTATTTTTAGTTTTCTAGCAACTTCTGATTTATTGTAATTTAAATCTTTCATAGTTTCTAATATTATTCTTCTTTCTATATTAGACATATATTCCTCTAAACCGCTCTCTGATTCTTTAATTTCTGATAAGTTTACAATTTTACCTATTGAATCAACCTTTATTTTTTGCATATAGCTAGGAAGAAATTCTTTTTCAATCTTTCCTTTTTTCCCTTGAGATGCATATATTACCGAGCTTTGAATAATATTTCTCAATTCTCTAACATTTCCTTCCCAACTGTAGGCAAAAAATATATCAATAATATCCTCTGGAATTTCTATAATATTTATGCCTTGTTCCATACAAAATTCCTGAAGAAATTTATTGGCCAGCAAAACTATATCCCCTTTTCTCTCTCTAAGAGGAGGAATATTCACTTGAAAAACATCAAGTCTGTAATACAAATCCCTTCTGAACATATTTTCATTAATTAAATCTCTAATATCCTTGTTAGTTGCAGAAATAATTCTTACATTAATCTTTATCGGCTTGTTGCCGCCTATCCTAGTTACTTCCCCGTCTTCTAAAACTCTCAACAGCTTTGGTTGAAGATCAATAGGCATATCTCCGATTTCGTCAAGAAATAATGTTCCTCCCTCAGCTTCTTCAAATTTACCTTTCTTAGCAATATTTTTGGCACCTGTAAACGCTCCAGGTTCATAACCAAATAATTCACTTTCAAACAACTCAGTTGGTATAGCACTGCAATTTATAGGAATAAATTTACCGTTACGGCCACTCTCATAATGTATTGCTTTTGCAAACAACTCTTTTCCGGTACCGCTTTCACCTCTTAAAAGTATATTTAGGGGAGTTTTAGAAATATTTTTACAAATATTAATAACCTGAATAAAAGAAGAATTATTACTTATAATTTTACTAAAATATGAGTCTCCTGTTAAAGATATTTTTGAAAATTCTTGTTCTAGCTGCAATAAGCTTAGTTGAGTTTTATTAAGTAAATCACTTAGTTTAACAATTTCTGTAATATCTCTATCTCTGGCAAGCGCTCCAATTATATTTCCTGACTTATCAAGAAGCGGTGCAGCACTTAAAACTATATAGCTGTTTTCTCTAGGACTATTGTATACATTATAATATGATGTTCCCTTATCTATAACTTTAGGTAAAATAGCCCCCGGGAAAAAAGATAATATATCTTTACCTAAAATTTCATGTCTAGATACTCCATAGTAATTTTCTGCAGTTGAATTAAAAAATATAACCTTACATTTTTCATCAACAATAGTTATAGAATCTGGAATATTATCTAAAATATATTCAAACATTTCTTGGTCATGTTCATTGAAATTAGATTTAAAAATCATTAATATTCACCTCTTTAAACAATATTTCTCAACTGCTCATCTAAAATTTTGATATTGTTAAATAATAGCACTACAATTATTTACTAATAACCGCTCAACGTTCAATAAATAAATCTTCTAAATTCCAAAACTTCTTAAATTCTTCATACTGGTTCTTTGCCTTAGACGTATTCTTATTAGTTTTTATCGCTTTTATTAAAATGTTTTTAGGTGTATGCTCCATTGATATAAATTCAACCAATTGAACTTTATATCCTTTCGTTTCTAAAAACAAACTTCTCAAAGAGTCAGTAACCAGGGATGACATTCTTTCTTTTATAAGGCCATGTTTCAACATTGGTTCTAAATTCTTGTTTTCTATTTTATTATAAAATTCATGTTGGCAGCATGGTACTGACAATATTACATCTGTGTCCCAGCTAATTGCTTTTAATAATGCAGCATCAGTTGCATTATCACATGCATGAAGAGTTACAATCATATCTACCTTTGATTTGTAGACAAAATCCTTTATATCACCAATTTTAAACTCTAAATTTTTATAACCAAGTTTTTCTGATGTTTCATTGCAAAATTCAATTACATCTTTTTTTAAATCTAAACCAATTATCTTAACTTTTATGTTCCTTATGTTATAAAAATAGTGATATAATGCAAATGTAAGATAGGCTTTACCACATCCAAAATCAATTATTATAAAATCATCATTAAGTTTACTACCTTTTAAAGAATCATCAACTATTTCTAAAAATTTATTAATTTGTTTAAACTTATCATATTTTTGGGCATATATAAGACCTTCTTTATTCATAACGCCCAGTTCAATCATAAAGCTGCATGGCTCACCTTCATTGATTATATATTGCTTTTTCTTATTATGTTCACTAAATATCAATTGTTTTGAAGGTTCTTTTTCTATCATTTTAATACTGCCCTTTTTACTTACAATAAGTTGATAATCAGAATCCTCCGTAAATACATTTATATTTCTATACTCATTTTTAATTAGTTCAACAATAACCTCTACAGCATTTTCATATTTTAAATTTTCATGAAAAACCTTTGTTTCAGTATACCTTTCAAACTGAATCACTTTTTCTTCCTTTATACTAATTGCTCTAGCTGTTATTTTTTTATACGGGTTTTCAGACTTTTTTCTTGGAGTTGTAAATATACTATATATGAATTTACCCTCACTAATACATTGCTCAATTATTTGTTCTACATTCAAAATTACTACCTAGCCCTTCCATATTTGAAGTTTGAAGTTACAGTTTCCAAAATTTTAGCAGGAAGAATAAAATATTATTTTTCACCTACTTATAGCTGCTCTTCAACGACACAATTCTATTGAAAACTAAACTTTCCTCAGTTGAGTCTTCATCAATAATAAAATAACCATGCCTCATAAATTGGAATCTATCCCCACTACTTCTATCCCTCATAGTTGGCTCTACCTTGCAGTTTTTCAATACAATCTTTGAATTAGGGTTCAATTTTTCTAAAAAGTTAGTTTTATCATAATCCTCTTCATTCATCATATAATCATATAATCGCACCTCTGCATCAATAGAATTCTTAGCAGATACCCAATGAAGAGTCCCTTTAACTTTTCTCCCTGTAAAACCTGTTCCGCTCTTTGTTTCAGGATCATATGTACAGTGAACTTCTATAACATTACCATTCTCATCTTTAACAAAATCTTCACATTTCACAAAATAAGCATTTCTTAATCTAACTTCATTTCCTGGGAAAAGCCTGTAATATTTTTTTGGAGGATTCTCCATAAAATCCTCTCTCTCTATATATACCTCTCTGCTAAACGGAATCATTCTGGTTCCCATTTCCGGATTATCAGCATTGTTCTCAGCTTCAACATATTCAACTTTATCTTCCGGATAATTTGTAATTACAACTTTAATCGGATCTAAAACCGCCATTGTACGAGGAACTTTAAAACTTAAATCATCTCTGACAGCATGCTCTAGCATTCCTATGTCTACAACACTTTGGGCTTTAGAAACTCCTATAGCTTCACAAAAATTATTTATAGCCTCTGCTGTATAACCTCTTCTTCTCAAAGCTGCTACTGTCGGCATACGCGGATCATCCCATCCGTCAACATAGCCTTCTTCAACCATCTTTTTCAAATATCTCTTACCCATCATTGTTTTTGTAAGATATAACTTTGCAAACTCTATTTGTTTTGTTGGAGCTTTTTTGAAGTCATCCAGGTTACTGAGAACCCAATCATAAAATGGTCTATGGTCTTCAAATTCTAATGTACATACAGAATGTGTAATTCCTTCTATAGCATCTTCTATAGGATGTGCAAAATCATACATAGGATAAATACACCATTTATCCCCAGTATTGTGATGTACTTCTTTAAGAATTCTATATATTACCGGATCTCTCATGTTTATGTTAGGACTAGCCATATTAATTTTAGCCCGTAGAACTTTTTCACCATTTTTAAATTGTCCATTTTTCATTTTTTCAAACAAATCAAGATTTTCATCAACAGTTCTATTTCTATATGGACTTTCCTTGCCCGGTTCAGTTAATGTACCCCTATATTCACGAATTTCGTCAGCTGAAAGGTCGTCAACAAAAGCTAATTCCTTTTTAATTAATTCAATTGCATACTGATACATTTTATCAAAATAATTTGATGCATAAAATATGTTCTCTTCCCAGTCAGGGCACAGCCATTTTACATCTTTTATAATTGAATCAACAAATGACTCGTCTTCTTTTAACGGATTGGTATCATCAAATCTCAGATTAAAAACCCCATTATTTTTCTTCGCAAGATTATAATTTAAGCATATTGATTTTGCATGACCTACATGCAGATATCCATTAGGCTCCGGCGGAAACCTTGTGCACACTCTTGAATCATATGTTCCTTTTATATTATCTTCATTTATAATTTTTTGTATAAAATTTACTGATTCTTTGTTATTGTTTTCATTTAAATTATTTTCGCTCATTATTTCCTCCTAATGTACTTAATATATTAATATATTTACAAATTTATCAGATTAAAAATCTTTTTTACCATATTACCACAATTACTTAGATTTTCAAAGATGATTTTGTTAATATGAAAATTTTATTTATTATATTATTTGATTTATTTATCAATATAATACTAATTGCTCTTAAAAAGAAAAAACAAGGCCCTTAAGCCTTATTCTTAATATATAACTTATAGAAATTTTATTTGCTATAATCGTAGAATCCCTTACCTGTTTTTCTACCAAGCAAATTAGCTCTAACCATTTTCTTTAACAATGGATGTGGTCTATACTTAGTATCACCAAATTCATTATAAAGAACTTCCATAATAGCCAAGCACACATCTAATCCTATTAAATCACCTAATTCTAATGGTCCCATTGGATGATTAGCACCTAATTTCATAGCAGCATCTATTTCTTCTTTTGATGCTACTCCATCTGCCAAAATACCTACTCCTTCGTTTACTAATGGAATTAATATTCTATTTACAACAAATCCTGGTGCTTCTTCTATAGTTACAGGTGTTTTACCAATTGATTTTGATAATTCAATTATTGCTTCATGTACTTCTGGTGAAGTTAGCTGACCTTTAATAACTTCAACAAGTTTCATAGCTGGAACCGGATTAAAGAAATGCATACCAATAACTCTTGCGGGGTTTTTAGTACCTGCTGCAACTTCTGTTATAGAAAGAGAAGAAGTGTTTGTAGCTAAGATCGCGCTTTCTTTTGCTATTGCTTCAATATCACCAAAAATCATATGCTTTGTTACCATATCTTCTGCAACAACTTCCACATATAAATCAGCATCTTTACAATCATTGTATGAAAGTGTTCTTGTGATATTTCCAAGTATTTCAGTTTTCTTTGATTCTTCCATTTTACCTTTTGCAACCGCTTTTGACAGATTCTTTTCAATTGAACCCATAGCTCTGTCTAAAGAAGCATCAGATCTACCTTTAAATACAACAGCATAACCTGCTTGTGCAAAAGCCTGAGCAATTCCATTACCCATTGTTCCTGTACCAACTACGCATATTTGTTTGAATTCCATTCTATTCCTCCTAAAAGTTATTGCGTTAAAATATTAACAGTATAACGTACTTATATTTTATATTTAAATTATACCTCATTTGTGAATTTTTATCAAGTATTTATGAAAAATTAATATTTTACAATTAATAAAGCACTATATTGATATAAAATTAACATATAATATTTTTTGATACTTACCAACTTATCAAACAAAAAGAACCGTCCCCTAATAAAGTTTAATAATTAGGCATTATTCGTGTATACTACAATATATATCTTTCACAGGTGATTACATGAAAATATTAAAACTTTTAAAAAAATTAGGAGAAGATGATATATTTTCTTTGAGCGCACAATTTTCATATTATATTATTTTAGGTATATTTCCTTTTATAATCATGCTTATTTCTATTTTTGGATACTATACTTCTGTTTTTTATTACTTATTAGATGCATCTAAACAAATTATACCCCAAGATGCATATAACATAATATCTAATATCGTCAGTCAGTCAGATGGATATTATAACAAATCCTATATGTCTGTAAGTATTTTAGCTTTAGTTTGGTCTTCTTCTTCTGGAAGTGTAAGCATTATAAAAGGTATAAACAAAGCTTATGATTATCCTATTAGAAGAAATTATTTTTTTATTCGCATAAAAGGAATTTTATTTACATTTGCTTTGATGTTTTGTATTCAAGTTGTTTTCTTTTTTATTATTGCAGGCAACAACCTAATTTTATTTCTGCAAAAAATATCTCTGCTAAATGATGTTTTTGTTATAATTGTTAATGTTTTGCGATATGTACTTCCATTGCTGCTTTTAATTATTATATTTTCATTTACATACAAATTCCTTTGCTATGAAAAGGTACGCATTCGTTCAGTTTTGCCTGGCGCTATATTTGCAACATTTGGGTGTATAATTGGCTCTATTATGTTTTCAATTTATATAAACAAAAGAAGTATTTTTTATAACAACATATATGGAAACTTATCCGGTGTATTTATATTATTAATATGGATTTACCTATCATGTTTAATATTTCTTTTAGGTGCTGAAATCAATTCACTAACACATAGCAAATCAAACTAGAGCCGCTGAGACAGTTGAAATGCATTACATTATAACTTTTTTGCACAGAATATAAAGTAACCTGATTTTTTGTTAGCTACTTCACAGTTGCCGAATAAGCTCTCTATTTTGGCCTTTGAGCTTGGTGCTCCTTGTTTTTTCTGTATAACGACGTAAAGCTTTCCTCCTTCATTTAAATGATTGTATGCTCCCTCATAAAATGAAAATACCACTCCTTTACCTGCCCTAATAGGGGGGTTGGTAACTATAATATCATATTTCTCTTTTATATTTTCAAAAGCTGACGAATTTATTATCTTTACTTTAGATTCAACATTGTTTTCCTTTGCATTCATGTTTGCCAGTTCTAAAGCCCTTTCATTTATATCAGCCATTGTTACAGTTGAATTCTCTAATGACTTTGCAATGATAATTCCCATAGGTCCATATCCGCATCCCATATCAAGTACGTTACCGCTAAAATTCTTATTTTCATTTATCACAGTTTCTATCAGAAGCATAGATCCAAAATCTAAACCATTTTTTGAAAACACGCTGTTGCTTGTATAAAAATTATATCTATCTTTACCTATATTCCAATCATATTTATATATTTCTTTTTTTGTTTCTGGATTTTTAGTGAAATATTGTTCCATTTTTTCCTCCGTTGTTTGTCGTTGTTTGTCTTTGTTTCCTCTGTGTATTTATTATATCTTATTTATAGCAATATTAATATAACAAATCAAAAAGATTCTTTGAAATAAATTTCAAAGAATCTTTTTGATTTATCATTATGTTAGTATTCAATTATGAGTCGTTAATTAATACGCGTCACAATCGAGGCTAGAAACTGCATAACTTGAAACTCTAATTTAGAGTGTCACTATATGGGTGTTCTAAAATACTAAACAATTTGAACTTAATTCCTAATTCCCTAATTCTGCATTTATTATTACTACTGAACTTTTACGCAATTTGATTTCAATTTAGAAATATATGCTTTTTCTACAGTATCATAAATTTTATACTCTTTTTCCATACTCACAAATTCAGGAATATACAGCCCTTTTTCACACTCTGATTCTACATCATTTGAAGATTCAGTATTCAAAAGCTCTGCTACTTTTTCAAACATTTGAAGATTTGATTTTCCGCTCAATGGTTTGATTGCTCCTACAACTTCTTTAACTGAATTATCTGCACTTACAATAGTACCATTACTTTCTGCAATACTGCATAATGGTAATACAAACTCAGCTAATTCAGTTGTATCATTCTCCATTACATCAAATGCTGCAAAGAACTTCAATTTTCCTAATGAATCTTTCAACTCAGGATTATTTGCTATTATATCTTCACCAATAACTACCAACCCTTTAATTTCTTCATTTTTTAATGCTTTCTTTATTTTATCTCCAGAAGTTCTGAAACCAAGATTCCATGCTCCTTGACTATTTGCTTTAGGTTTAGTAACTATTAAACCTCTGTTAGGTTTGTTATCATTTCCTGTTAATACAGTAATATCAGCCAATACTTTCAACGCTTCCACTTGAACAGTATTTTCATCTGCTACTATTACAGGTTTCTTAGCATTTTTGTATGCTTCAGCTGCCTTTTCCATAGAAGTTAATATTTCAACTTTTGAAATTACATTTTTAAGTTCTTCGCCTTTGTCAAACTTATTTAATATTTCTTCCTTAACAGCACCTTTTTCTATTAAAGATTTAAGCACGCCTGCAAAGAATATCTCATAATTCTTTACATCTAATTTTTCTGACCAATCATCCATCCTAGTTGATTTTGTAGATACTGACATCATGTTAGTATTTTGCGAAATCTTTTTAAGCTTAATTCCTAATGATGGATGATGCTCATAAACTTGACCTACAGATATAATCAAATCAGATGAATTCAATTCATCAAAACTTATTGTTGATTTATTTGTACCTAATACAGTTTCAATTCCCGGCTCTTTATTAATGAGGAATGAACCTTTTAAATCAGTGTTTAATTCATTTGCTACAGCTCTTATATTTTTTAATTCTTCATTTGTCAATTTAGGTGATACTACAAATGCAACTTGATTTTCACCATATAAGTTTTGAATACTTCTCAATCTCTTAGCAACTTCAAAAATAGCTGTGTCAAATGATGCAGTTTCATATTTACCTTTAATTTTTACTTTTGGCTCAAGAATTCTATTTGAATCATTTATATGCTCTATACCAAATTTACCCTTGCCGCAAATAGTATTTTTTATTCCTTCTAAATTAGATGCTTTATAAACTACATCATCTTTGTGTTCATATACAACTTCACAACCTATAGAACAATAGCTGCAAACTGATTTAGTTTTTTGTAAATCAAGAGGAATTTCTTTAATATTTTGTCTCTTTTCTAACCATGCTCCTGTTGGGCATACATCTATACATTGACCACATGATATACAATCAGTGTCTTTTAAGCTATTTTCAAACTCAGGCGCAATAACAGTTTCAAATCCTCTGTTTACAAGTCCTAAAGCAGCAGATCCAACTACATCTTGGCAAGTTCTTACGCACAATCCACATTGTACACATTTATCTTGATTTTGAGCGATATATGGATGATCTGTTTCTTTATATTTCTTGTCTTTCTTTCCATAATCTTTAGTTGTATCTATTTCATATGTTTTAATATAATCAACAAGCTGGCATCCAAAGTAATCTTTACATCCAC
>SWCH01002995.1_pt2 | contig 14784 bp, 10 predicted proteins | sample 4690051 | NCBI WGS metagenome assembly SWCH01 (sample SAMN10267282, study PRJNA491770) | bioreactor metagenome | isolation source: DHS bioreactor inoculated with | place: Japan: off Shimokita Peninsula | reverse complement strand
GGGGGCGCAGGTGACTGCGGTATGCAGCGGTGAGAATGCAGAACTGGTGAGGTCCCTAGGCGCTGACGAGGTTCTTGACTACACCACCACTGATGCGCCACCTGCTGATGCCCGCTATGACCTGGTGCTTGATTCGGTGGGTGGCTTGAAATCCTCACCGTTGAAGCAGGCGTGTCGGCGGGCGCTCACCACGTCCGGACGCTGGGTGTCCATTGATGATGGCGATCTGGAGCTCGATTCGGCCCGACTGGAACAGGTGACCGCGTTGGTTGAGTCCGGTGCGGTCGCCCCGGTACTGAGCCGGCGGTATGGGTTTGAGGAGATTGCTGAGGCACACCGCCACGTTCAAAACGGTCACAAACGTGGCGGTGTGGCTATCAGCATCGCTGCCGGTGAGTGAGGTCAGCTCGCCATTCTGACCGGTGGCGGCTGTGACCCTGGCACGGCGCCCGGTTCAATCTGCGTTGCGGGAAGGGCTACCGGTGTTGCCGGAGGGGTCACCGGTGGCTCACCCATCACTGGCGGCGCCATCATCAGGTTGGGACGATCAGCCGGAGCCGCGGCGCGCTGCGAACGAAGCCCGGCAACCACCGCAACCACCAGTACAGCCAGGCTGGTCAGCGCGACCACGAACTGCACCACCACGGAGTTGGTCGCGTCCCATGCCGTATGCAGCCCGATGGCAGCCACCACAGCGCCGACCAGGACCGACCAGCGATACTGCTTGTGCGGGTCGGCCGTGCGCCACAAGGCTGCGGCGATGATGCCCGTCCAGGCCACGTGGCTGGCCGGCGCGAGCAGGGCGCGCAACATCAGCGTCTGATCGACCACGGCCAGGTTGCCGCTGGTGGCCAGCAGAACGGTGAAGCCATAACCCATCGTTTCCAGCACCGCGAAGCCCGCGCCGGCAGCGATACCCAGCACCACGCCGAGACTCTGCGAACGTCGGCGCAGGAACAGGAAGATGGCCACCGGGACGATCATCTTCACTGTCTCTTCGATCACTGCGACGGTGAGGTAGGTGGCCACGGGGCTGGCGCCGGGCCCGCTGGGCACGAACATCGACTCCAGTTGTCCGGCGCTGATCACGCCGATGATGCCGCCAACGACGGCTGTGGCAACCACCAAGACACCGTCACGCCCGACACGTTGACCCAACCCGTAGACCAACATCAGGACGGAGGCTGGCACCGTGATCGCACCGATAAAGAGCAATGTTGGGAACAGGATGGGGTTTTGAGTGGTGACCAGCGACTGCAGCGCGATCAGGTAGGCGATCACACCGAACAGCAGAGTGGGAATCCAGGCCAACCGCAACCACCAGCGCGAGAGGGCTCGCTGCGGGGGCATTACCGGGTCGGGGACCCGCGTCAACGGCGCGGGTGGGGCCGGCGGCTCGGGAGGGGTTTGGGTTTGCGTCCAGAACCTCCATCCCTCGGGAGCCGGCGGCCAGGACGGATCGGGTCGCCAATTCGGGTCGGGGTACCAGCCATCGGGCGCGGCCGGCCACCCTGGTGGGGTATTGAACTGCAATGCCACGAGGATCACCTCCAGAGTCTGTGTGGACCGCCCGCGGTCGACCCCACCGTCAGGGTGTTGTCGACAGCACAGCGCGGTTCATCTGTGCTCTTCCACTGTGGCTCCGATTTGCTGTGGTCCGGATCGGCGTTTGCTGTGAAACCGCTTTGTGCTTTGATCTGGCCCAGAGCGGACACGGTGAAGGGATTCCTCACCAGTAGCGGAGTCGGCCATCTGCGACGTGGTTACGTGGGCGAGGAGCTGCCGACAGGGCATTGACGCGAACGGTGGCTGGCACTAATTCGAATGAGCTATTGGGGGTTCTGGGAAACTGCGTTGCGAACGCCGGGACGCTCGCTCACCGATCAGGTGGCGTCGTCGAGCGCGCGAGTACTAGCATCCGAACCACATTCGTACTCGGGGGGAAAACGTGTCGACTCGAACTCGGCGAGGTCTCGCATCTTTGCTTTTTCTCGTTCTTGTCGGTAGCGGACTCCCCACCGGCACAGCCCAGGCTGCGACGTACCGCGGATTGCTGTCCGGTTCGGGCGATTATCGCTTCACGAGCGTGGTGGGAGTCCCTGGTGCCGTTGTGGCAGTCGGTGAATGGACCGATCCAGGGCACAAAGATGGCAACACCTACATAGCGGGCCAGTCCCACCCACTCATCGTCAAACTCTCCACTGACGGGGCGATTCTATGGTCGAAGCCATTGACTACTGCAGGCGGGTGCGGGTGGTTCAACAGCGTCGCAGTACTTGGCGACGGAAACGTCATCGCGGCCGGCACAGCTTGTCCAGCTGACACATCCCAGGGCCGCGACTTTCTGATCGCGAAATTCGACCTTTCTGGCCGGGAACTGTGGCGCAAGACCCAGGGCCACTCGTCTGATGATGACCTGGACACTGTTATTCGGAGCGCAAGTGGCGGGTTCGTTGCGGCCGGCTCCTATTGGCTTTCCGGGGCGTACAACTCCTACATTGCCGGATTCGACTCCAACGGCCAGGAACTCTGGTCCGACGCGTTCCGAGGTGGCCAATTCAACAGCGTGGCGACGTTGCCGAACGGCAACTACCTTGCAGGCGGGATCGCCTACTCCACAAGCACCGAGTTCCCCACGTCCGCCACCGCGGGATTGACCGTCGAGTACAGCCCCGCGGGTCACCGAGAAGGGGGGCATCTCTACAGCGGCCTGGGATCGCTGGGGATCGTCTCCCTCGTCGCGGCTGCAGACGGCAGCGTCCTCATCGCCGGAAGTCAGAACTTGGCCAAGCTATCCTCCACCACGGGCGCAACGCTGTGGAAGACGACGGTCACCTGGTCCGGAGGGTATTCGAGCCTCGGGCTACCCACGCGCAAATGGGCAACTCACACGACCAAGCTATCCGGTCTCGTCGCGACGAGTGACGGGGGCGCACTAGCTGTTGGACGTGTCGAGAGTGATTCGGTGGAGGAGTTGCCCGTCGAAAACGGTATAGCTGTTCGCTTCCGAACCGACGGGAAGAAGCAGTGGATTCGGAACGTGGGCGGAGATTTCGGCACCTTCACAGGCTTCGCAGCAGCGATTCCTTCCGGACAAGGGTTCATCCTCGCGGGCCAGACAGACATGTATTCGCACGGATACAAACGCGCCGCGACGGTGACTCCGGTCACCGCCACAGGCGGCGTTTCGTGGATCGCTACCGGCCTCTTGCCGGCTCTGTCGGCGCGCAAGGCCCCCAAGATCACCGGAACAATCAAGGTCGGAAAGAAGCTCAAGGCATCAAAGGGCTCTTGGTCTGCGCAGCCGGCCTCGGTGAAGTACCAGTGGCTGCGGAACGGTCGAAAAATCCCGGGCGCGACGTCGTCGACGTACCGCTTGAAGAAGGCTGATCGGGGTAAGCGAGTATCCGTCGTTGTGGCCGTACACCGAGCCGGATTCAGGGATGCGCACAAGAGGTCGAGCCGAACCGCGAAGGTATCGAAGTAAGTCGAGATGAGGCGCGGGACACTGCCTTCCGTGTTGGACTACGACGTTTCGTAGTAGTTCTCCTGCTGTTCCTGTGACGGGGAACAAGCGGTCACCTTGGACCACTGGGATGGGTCAAAACCCCGGCTGCCGACTGGATCCGGATGGTCGGGTATCCGCCGGGGCTGACCACGAGAGGAACTCATGTCCCGACGTAGTTTCAGGCTGGCCGCGACCGCGATTGTCGGCACCATCGCACTCGCCGCCGTCCCGATGACCAACGCCGCTGCCTGCAGCAAAGCCACCACCGACCTCGATTACAAGATCACCAACCCCTACGCCGGGGTGAACTGGCATTGGCAGCAGTACAAGGCCGGTTTCCACAACCACACAACCGAGTCCGATGGTGGCAACACCGCCACCGAGATGCTCGAGACGGCCTACTCGCTGGGCTTCAACGTCTACGCCATGACTGACCACAACGTCGTCAACACCACCTGGGACCGTACCGACACCGCCAAGGCGCAAGCTGATCCCGACTACTACCTGAGTACCGAGCGCATGATCGAGATGAACACCGGCGTCGGCCGGGACGGCGGCGCGGGCATGATCGGGATTCCTTACTCCGATGAACAGTCGCAGGCCGACCACCTCAACACCTTCTGGACCAACTGGAACAACTCGGCCGGCACCACGTTGGAGGCGAAGATCGCTCACGTCGATGAGATGAACAAGTCCTCCGACGCCACGCTGAAGCCGCTGATGCACATCAACCACCCGGGCCGGTACTACGGCGGCAGCAACACCACTACCGGTGGCGCGGCTGCGACCGATCCGGCCAAGGTTGCCCGCTACGTCGGACTTTTCAACCAGTACCCCAATTCGCTGGTCGGCATGGAGATCGTGAACAAGGTCTCTGATGGAGATTCCTACTCCGACCGCATCCTGTGGGATTCGGTGCTACAGCAGACCATGCCCAGCCAGAACGTCTCCGGCTTCGCCAATGACGACGCCCACTCCACCAGCGCGCTGGGCTACGACTACAACCGGCTGCTCATGCCGTCCCTGAGTGAGAAGAACGTGCACGACACGCTTCAGTCGGGCGCGTTCTACTCCACCGCGCTGGTGGCCAAGCGCGAACTCGGCGCCGACTTCAAGGGTGACCGCACCAAGCCGGCCCCGACGATCACCCGTATCTCGGTGAATGAGGCCAAGGACACCATCACCATCAAGGGCACCAACTACAACACCATCGAGTGGATCGCCGACGGCAAGGTCGTGGCCACCGGCAACACGGTGGATCTGGACAAGGTGGCCATCGGGGTCGATAACTACATTCGCGCCCAGCTGAAGGGCGACAACGGCATCTCCTTCACCAACGCCTTCGGTGTGGAGTTGAACACCAAGTCGCACCACGGCCACTACCTGACCGAGACCGAGGCTGCCGAGATCGCGCTGCAGTCGGTGGGTCGCACCACCGGCAAGGTGAACGTCACCCGGCAGTTCACTGCCTGGTGGGGCAAGCCGGTCTTCGTGGTGAAGATCACCACCCTCGTCGACGACAAGCCTTCCACCACCACGGTGAAGGTGGACGCCCGCACCGGCACCATCAGCTGAACCAGCTGGCCGTGAAGTAGCGAAGGCCGCCGCCTCGATCGGGTTCGAGGTGGCGGCCTTTGCTCTGGAACAGGGCTTCGAGCGGTCCCGAAAGTGAAGCCGTTCCCGCGGCCGATCAGCTTGAGTGGGCGCGAGGATGTGACCGTCCAATGAGGTGCATCGGATCGACCGGCTACTGCAGCTCACCGTCTGTAGTGGGCAATGCGCCACTCAGCAACTCCCCAACAAGCTCAAGATCATCCAGCGTGACATCCTCACTCGCAGTCGACTGGATCCACCGGAGAGATTGCGCGCGGTTCTTCGTGAGCCACAAGTCCACATGCAGAGCGATGTCTCTCGCCATGCTTCGATCACTCTCGGACAGTTGGATGAGCATTCGATCCCGGGCGTCCGGATCGAGAGTCAATCGAACGATGTCAAGCAAATCGGTGGCCTGCTTTGCGCTACCACGGTCCATGACCGCTTGAAGTTTCATCGCTACCAAAGGGCCAGGTTCGGCCACCCGGGCCGAGCTTCGCACCAACACACCGTCGAAGCGCCGGGCGACGAGTTCAACCCGCGTGGCAGTGTCGAATGCCCACGCATGGGCAGTGGCATGCAATCGATCACCGGGATCATCACTCGGCTCTTCAAGGTCCCTTTGGCGAACCTCCAGCACATCGACTCGCACCTCGCCATACCGGGTAGGAAGTAGGACCGCCGCCGGTTCGGCGCTTCTCGCGCCCTCAGCCGCTCGAAGCACCTGAAGTTGCGAATCTTGACCACGCAGCCGGTCAACGAGATCCAAATCGGTGGTTGCGCGATGGGGTCTCGATAGCCGGCAGAGCACGGCGAGACCGCCGACCACGACAGGAGGCTGCCCAATGAGTTCCCGCACGTCATCAACCGCTTGCACGACGGCCGCCATCCCGTCGCCAACGAACTCCGCTCGGCTACCAGACACGCGACCACCTCGCCGGAGGTGTCCAACCATCCAGTACTTCGCGTCCGCGACCTGCGTCTTGCGCCAGATCAAGAGCAACAAACACTGGGTGGGCTAGGGGCCATCGCTGGCCGCCAACCCCAGGGCCTTCGAACCGATGGTCACAGGCGGCGCTCGTCGGCGCGACTCTTACCGATGCGGCCGCCTCCACCTGGTCGGCGACGGTTCCCAACAGTTTCTTTGCGCGCTGAAGCGTGGCGATGTCTGGGACATAGAAGTCACGCACCTGATTGGCTCGAACGGCTATAGGAGCGCCATATTCAACAGCGGCCAGGGCATCCGTCAAGGCCCACCCGCTCGTCTCCTCGACCCGCTCGAGGCCGAGCCGGAGTGGGGCGTGCAGGGGCGACGTGACGCTGTTGGGTGGCGGCTTCGCGAGATATGACCTCGGACTTGCCCAATGCTCCGCCGCTGCCCAGAACAGCTGATCGCCTAGCACGTTGTTTTCCTCATCGATCAAGCCAGCTCTGGAAAAGCCCGCCAGAGACTGTGAGACAGTGCTTGGCGCGCGGTCCAACAGCCGCGCGAGAGCACGAACCCCAAGTCCTGCATGAGGCTGCATGAGCAGCGCCATCGCGACCTCAAGACTCGCTCTTCCAGCGAAGGGATCCCGGGTTTGCTCAGGACGGCCTACCGGTTCGACGTCCGTGTCAATCACGAGTGTCGGAGTTCGAAGAGCCAGGTGCCCTCGCAGGTCGTAGTAACCTGCCCCGCCTTCCACGAGCAGACGGCGCGCTTCCGAGGTGATCCGGTCGGCGAGGACCACCAGCACGACTCCTGATCGACTGGCGCGCTCCCGCAGAAGGCGGCGGGCGACTGATCCGTCGACTAGTGCTCGATAGGTGATGTCGATAGGTGTACCGCCGGGCTCGAGTACCAGGTCAAAGCCACGATCTGGGCCGTTGGAACCGGCGTCGGCAGAGATCCCGACAGCGCGCAACGCATCGGCGGCGAATACTACGGCTTCGGCCTCACCCATGGCTCAAGTATGTCAACTGTTTGGTGTTCGATCAATACCGAACAACGAACAGTATCTGGACTCCTTCAACAAAGTGCCGAAGCTGAGGTTCTACAAATCACTGCCACACAACTCATGCCGTCTCCGGTTCGGGCTGCCCGCCAGCGACGGAGGCTTGGCCGTGGGTATGGGTGGCTGACGAGTCACCCAGTCGAGCGCCTTCGACATCGAGGTCGGGCAGGATGCGATCCAGCCAGGCCGGCAGGTACCAGGCGCTGGCCCCAACGAGCCGCATCAAAGCCGGAATGATCGTCATGCGCACGATGAAGGCGTCAATCAGAATGCCGAAGGCCAGGGCGAACCCGATCGGGCGAACCATGGTCATGTGGGAGTACATGAAGCTGGCGAACACGCTGCTCATGATCAGAGCTGCCGCGACGATCACTCGGGCGCCGTGGTGGAAGCCGGAGCGGACCGCTTCGTGGGCCTCCTCACCATGAGCCCAGGATTCCCGCATGCCCGAGACGAGGAACATCTGGTAGTCCATGGCCAGGCCGAACAGGATGCCGATGGCCAAGGTCGGCAAGAAGCTCAGGATCACACCGGCATGTTCGACACCGAAGACCGAACCCAGCCAGCCCCACTGGTAGACCGCTACGACGCCGCCGAAGGAGGCGCCGATCGACAGCAGGAAGCCTGCCGTGGCCATCACCGGCACCAGCAGCGAGCGGAAGACCAACAGCATCAGAATCAGCGAAATACCCACCACCACAGCCAGATAGCCCGGCAGAGCGTCGGCAAGTACCCCGGAGATGTCGATATTGGCCACCGTCTGCCCGGCGAATCCCAACGACGTGATGCCCGTCGCAGCGATGATGTCGGCTCGATCTGCGCGCAGAGTGTGAACCAACGCCGTGGTGGCATCATCCGAGGGTCCGGTGCTGGGCACGATCTGGAACACCAGGGTCTGCTTGTCGTCACTGGCCGCAGCCGGGACGACGTAGTCGATGCCCGGTATCTGCTTCAGCCGCTCAGCGATGTCGAGCTTCAGGTCGGTGAGTTGATCGTCGCTTAGCCCATTGGCGGTCGCCGCTGGCACCTTCGCGACAGCGATCATGGTGCTGTTCTTGCCGACGCCGAAACTGTCGGAGACCAGCGTATAGGCGCGATACGCGCTGGAATCCTGCGCTTCGAAGCCACCATCGGGGAGGCCAAGCTTGAGGCTGGCGGCCGGAATCGCCATCACTCCCAAGACCAGCACCGACGCGGTAACCGCGATCCACGGATGCCTGGTGACCAGGCCACCCCAGCCTCGAGCAGAATCGCTGGTGGCCTTGAGTGCACTGGCGGTGACGGCGGCCGAGCCGTCCTGGCCACCGAGTGCAGCCTCGCGCTTCTTACGTCCCTGCCGCGACAGAATTCGAGGACCGATGAAGCGCAAGAGAGCAGGCGTCAAGGTGATGGAGACCAGGACTGCGACCGCGACGGTCGCCGCCGCTGCCAGCCCCATCACTCCCAGGAAGGGAATACCGGTCAGGGTCAGGGCGGCCAAGGCGGTGATGACGGTAAGGCCGGCCACGACTACCGCGTTTCCAGCGGTGCCGGTGGCCCTTCCGATGGAGTCGATCAGCTCAGCACCGTCACTCAACTGGTGCCGGTGCCGGTTGACCAAGAACAGTGCATAGTCGATTCCCACCGCCAGTCCGAGCATGAGGGCCAGCAGCGGCGTGACCTCGGTCATCTGCACCCAATGCGTGGCCGTCATCACACCCAGCAGTCCACCGGCCACACCCACCAAGGCGGTCAGCAGTGGCAGACCGGCGGCCAACAATGAGCCGAGCATGACCAGCAGGACGATGGCAGCCACACCGACACCGACGATCTCGGTGCTGAAGGCGAAGTTGTTGCCGGCAACATCCTTGGAGTAGTCGACCTGGACGCCGTGGCCGGCCAGGGTCGCCGCAGCTGCCGGGATTGCGGCCCGGGTCTCCTTGCTCACCTCTTCACTGGGAACGGTGAACTGTATCTGGGAGACCGCCACTGATCCGTCCTCGCTGACGAACCTGATGCCATCAGTGACCGCCAGTTGGCGCTCGCCTCGGGCGAGCTCGACTTCACCATCGACAAGCTCCTGGCGGCCGTCGGCGAGCTTCTTCTCACCATCGGCGATCTTGGCTGAGGAATCAGCCAGAGTTGCCGCCCCCTCATTCAGCTTCCGCTTGCCGTCGGCGAGCTTGGCGCGGTTGGCGTCGATGGTGGCCTGGCCGCTGTTCAGCTCCTTGCGTCCAGCGGCCAGCTTCGCCTTTCCCTCACGCAGGGCGGCAGCGCCGGCATCCAGTTTCTGCTGTGCCGCCTCGATCTCGGCGATCTGGGCTACGACGGTCTTGAGCTGTTCGGCCTGAGCCTGGTAGGTGGCGAGTTGCTGTTGCAGGGCCACGACTTGCGGATCGTCGGCACCGTGCGTCTGGGTGAGTGCGGTGATCTGCTGCTGCAATTGGTCAATGCCCTGCTCGAGGGTGGCCAAGGTAGTCGGCACGGTGGCCTCGGTCAGACCCTGCTCGGCGAGGGCGGCGTCGAGGGCGTTGCGTCCCGCCGTGAGCTTCTTCTGGGAGCTCTTCAGTAGCTTTTCGTTCTTGGCTAGTTCAGCGGCACCGTCGTCCAGCTTCTTGCGGCCGGCATCGAGCTTCTTCTGACCCGCGTTCAACTGAGCTTCGCCGTCGGCAAGCTTCTTGCGGTTCTCGGCGATGGCGACCTTGCCATCGGCGATCTTCTTCTTGGCATCGCGAAGCTTCTTGGCATTCTCAGTGAGCGTGGTCTTGCCGTCGGCGAGCTTGGTCTTGCCGTCGGCCACCTTGGTCGCGGCATCGTCGAGCTCGTCTTGAGTACTGAACGGGTCGACAGCAGTCTCAACGCCGGGGGTCGACTCCCATTCGGTGACAACCGCGCTGATGGCGCTCCGCTGCGCTGCGTTAAACGGCGATCCATCGGTGGTGGAGAAGACCACTGCGCCCGAGCCACCGGCGGCTTTGGGTAGTGCAGCCTGAAGGTCGTCGATGACCGCCTGAAACTCGGTACCGGGAATCGTCATCTTGTTGGTGAACGGCTGCGACATCGTCGCTGCTGTCGTGCCCACAGCACCCAGGAGCAGTGCCCATACCGTGATGACCACCCAGGCTCGGCGCGCCGACCAAGTGCCGAGCCTGTACAACCAGCGAGCCATCAGACCTACCTCACAAGAATTCAGACTGTCAGTCGCAGACATTACGACAGTGACTGACATTCTGTCACACAGGGCCAACCGCTGCTAACATGCGGGAACGAGGGAGGTCGGTCAATGACGAGCACACATCCGAGCTTGCGCGAGCGTCAGCAGGTGGCGACCAAGCGGGAGATTGTCGCCGCCGCCTTCGACCTCTTCGAGAAGCAGGGCTTCGGCCACACCACCATTGAAGAGATCAGTCAGGCAGCCGGCGTCTCAGCACGGACGGTTTTTAGACACTTCGAGACCAAGCACGATCTGGTCCTCGGGTGGCTACCTCGACTCGAGGCGATCGTGGCGGAAATTCCGCTGCCCGAACTGACGCTCGTCTCCGCAGTGCCACTGCTCGAGCAGGTCATCGAGGACCTTCTTGTCGAGTACGTTCAGACGGATACGGAGCGGGCTGCAATGTTCCTCCGCTTCCGCCGACTGGTTCAAGACAATCCTGACCTACAAGCAACCAACGCGGTCTGGAGAGTGCGGGTGACCAGCTTGGCTCGAGATCGCTTACGCGAACACCTCGGGGGGAACGTCAGCGACCTCGACATCCACCTCATCCTCCAGTTGCTGGCAGCGCCTCTTGTCGCCGCCGCCGAGACGTGGACGCCGTCCCTCGATAGTGACCTTCGCACCCTGTATCAGGCAGCGAAGGCGCGGCGCAGTGAACTGCTCGGCCATAGTGATGTGAGGGACAGCACCTCTCGATAGGCGCTCGGGCGACGCAATTCAACTCGGAAGAGCGAAGAGTTGTCCACCGACACCGTGAACGCTAGGCCGTGTTGGGAGTCCTGGCTGGAGCCGGTAGGGCGTGAATCTGGTCGACCTGGCGCTACAGTGCGCCGCCGGCCGCCTGCGGCGCCGAAGCATCCTGGCCACCGTCGCCGACGCTCTCCCGGGCGACGTAGTTCTCCAGATCGAACCAGTTCTCCCCGGCACGCTCGGCGATGTTCAGCAAGGTAGTCATCGAGGCCACTTCCTCCACCTGCTCCTTGAGGAACCACAGCATGAACTGCTCACCCAGCGGATCACCCTCAGTTCGAGCGGCCTCGAACAGCACCTTGATGTCGGCGGTCACCTGCTTCTCTTGCGCCAGTGCCAGGCTGATCGGGTCGGTGGGGTTGTTGAAGCTGTTGCGCACCGGGTCGATGCCCGGGATGGTGATCTCGAGATCGCGATCCAGCATGTACTGGACCATCATCATGGCGTGGTTCCGCTCCTCCAGCGACTGCCGGTAGAAGTAGCGAGCCAACTGCGGTAGGTCCTGCGAGTCGAACCAGACCGCGACCGCTGCGTACTGCTGCGACGCCGCGAACTCATTGCGGACCTGGGTTCCGAGGAGTTCGGTGAATGTGCTCATGACTCAAGGCTAAGCCGCTTGTCCAGGCCGCAAGTCGGCACATTCACCGCTAGCCGGACTCAGTGGTGCCCTTGCGACTCCCTGCAGCCTGTCTGAGCGATGGGGTCTCGGGCACTGGTTGGCATCACGAAGCAACGGCCGTCCGCTTCTGGCAGCGACCTGCAGTTCGACCACAGGTGATCCATAGCCTCGACGGCTAGCCTTAGCGACGGCAGTCTTCGTCCGTATCGCATCTGGCGAGGTGGAATCTGCCGGCCGTGCCCCGATGCAGTTCCTCCTGCGACTGCGGAAAGCCCGTATCTGACATGTTGATGAAAACACTGCCCGCCGTCGTCCTCGCCGTCGGCCTCGCTCTCACGGGCTGCACGGCAAGTAGCGATGCTTCAAGCCCGTCATCATCGGCCAGCGCCGACGCAGCCGCGGATGCTCCCGAAGTCGATCGCGATCCGCAAGGCGAGTTGCCCACAATCACGTTCAACTCCAAGGGCATCCCCACCATGACCAAAGTCGCCTCCGACCCGCCGACAGTCATCTCGGTGAAGACTCTCACCGCGGGCGACGGTGCTGTGGTGGCTGCGGGCGACTCTGTGAAGGTGGACTACGCCGGCTTCCTGTGGAGCGACGGCACCCAGTTCGACTCCTCCTACGACTCCGGAACACCTGCAAGCTTCTCACTGAACCAGGTCGTCGACGGCTGGAAGTACGGCCTGGTGGGCACCAAAGTCGGCGACCGCGTCGAGGTCGTCATCCCGGCTGAGTACGGTTACGGCGATCAGGAGCAGGACTCCATCCCCGCCGGATCGACGCTGGTCTTCGTGGTAGACATCCTCGCCACCACGACCATCACCACTGAGGCGCTGACCTCGGCGACACTCACTCAGGCGGCCCTGCCGGAGGGCATTACGGTCACCGGAGAACTCGGCAAGGAGCCCGCTTTGACCATCGCCAAGGACGCCGCCGAGCCGACCGAGCAGCAAACCATCGTGCTCGCCGAAGGCAAGGGGGCGACCGTCACGGAGACCGACTCGATGTTCTATCACATCGTGGTGGGCGAATGGGGTGGCTCGACCTCTTCCAGTTGGTCGAGCTCCTACCAGCAGATCGCCTCCGGCGGCGGCTCGGTGACGGTCGGCCAACGGGTCGGCTCACGGCTGCTGCTGGTGACCCCTGCCGACGAAGACAACGAAACCGCCGCCCGGGCCTACATCATCGACATCCTGGCTGCGACCCCGGCGGAGTAGTCGAGCCACCGCCGGTTCGGCGGTGCGATCCCGACCGGCTCATCTGTCGACAAGCGGACGCAAGGAGGGTGGGGAGACTGCGTTGCGATGTGGTGGGCCTAACTGGACTTGAACCAGTGACCTCTGCCTTATCAGGGCAGCGCTCTAACCGTCTGAGCTATAGGCCCGCTTGATGCGGAACACGCAAAGCAGAAGATTACCGAGTCCTGGCGACCGGCTCAAATCGGTCTCAGGGCGTCCCGGTCAGTCTTCGGCGAGAGTGAGCTCCAGGCCACCAAGGATGTTGGCGCTGAGGTTGTAGAGGAAGGCACCCAGCGTGCCCAACGCGGTGGTGATGACCACATTGATCACACCCAGCAGGGCGGTGACACCCAACACCTTGTTGGCACTGATGTAGTCCTCGATGCGGAAGCCTTCGGTGTTATTCGGACTGGAGATGATGCCCACGATGCTCTCGTTGATCACATCGAAGATCCCGGAAGCCTGCAGCACCCACCACAGCACGTACACCGCAACCCAGGCCATGATCCCGAAGGCGATCGAAAACAGGAAAACCGTCTTCATCACCGACCACGGATCGATCCGCGACAGGCGCAATCGAGCCTTGCGAGTGCGTCGGGCAACCCCCGGACCAGCATGCGAGGCAGGCCTTGCGGGCTCCGACATCGTCGGCATCGCCCCAGCCGGCGCAGCGGCAGGTGCCGCCGCAACCACGGCGGGTTGAACCTTCGTCGGCGGGTCGGACGCAGCACTCTGACTCGGCGAAGGCGGCGACGGCTTCGGTGCGGCGCCAGTCTTGGCCCGCGCGGTGACCTTGGTGGCCCCCTCCTCCGCGGCAGACGCCGCGGCCGCCTTGTCGAAAGGCGCCATCAGTTCCTCGCTCACCGTGGGTGAGGGCCGAGCCGGCTTGGGAATGCTCGGCTTGGGCGTAGTGCTGTTAGTGCTTTGCGTCGGCTTCTTAGCTGAGCTGCGACGACGGCTGGCCGAACTGCCGCCGCGCCCCATCGTCGGTTTGGGCTGAGACGTGTTGGCACCGATCTTGGAGATCTGCACCACGGTATCGCCCAAGCCATCGGCGTCCGAAGGCCCGTCAGAAGACCCCTCGACCTTCCAGCTCTTATCGTCGACGGAATCGTCCGCGGCGGTGTCTGGTCGATCAGTCACCGTTACCCTCCTCCGGATCACTGTTCGCCCTAACGCTACCCTGCTCGCTCAACGCCGGGTCAACTGCCTCAGCTTCCTCGGCCTCCGCGCTCGATTCCGGGTTGAGGGCGATCACCGAGACCGCGTCGTCGCCGGAAACCCCGACGAACTTCACTCCCATCGTGTCGCGACCCTTGGCCGGCACCTCGTTCACCGCCGAGCGGACGATCTGTCCGGAGACCTTGATCGCGATGACCTCATCGGATTCGCTGACCACCAGACCACCGACCAAAGAGCCGCGCTCGGAGTTCAACTTCATCGCCTTGATCCCCAGCCCGCCACGGCCTTGCTGACGATATTCACGCACCGGCGTTCGCTTGCCGAAGCCACCGTCGGTCACGGTGAAGACGAAACGCTCATCCTCTTCGGTGCCCGCGCCGATCACCGACATGCTCAACAGATCATCACCAGAGCGGAACTTCATGCCGGTCACACCCGAAGTGGCCCGACCCATCGGACGCAGCTGCGCATCATCGGCGCCAAAGCGGATCGCCTGACCCTTGCGGGAGATCAGCAGCACATCATCGTCAGGGCTGCACAACGACGCACCAATGAGTTCGTCGTCGGGCTGACGGAAGTTGATCGCGATCACGCCAGCCTGCCGCGGCGAATCGTAGGCGCGCAGGTCTGTCTTCTTCACCAGCCCGGCCCGAGTCGCCAACAACAAGTACGGCGCATCGTCGTAGCTGCGCAAGGTCAGC
>SWCH01001516.1_pt1 | contig 14918 bp, 15 predicted proteins | sample 4690051 | NCBI WGS metagenome assembly SWCH01 (sample SAMN10267282, study PRJNA491770) | bioreactor metagenome | isolation source: DHS bioreactor inoculated with | place: Japan: off Shimokita Peninsula | reverse complement strand
CTTCGGATCTAATATGAGGTGATGATGAAGCTATCAATTTATTTTCCATCTATTTTTTCCTCCTATTTAACAGCCTTTCTTCTTTTTGCTAAAACTTCTTTTTTTGCAATTCGTATTGTTTCAACTAAAGGTCTCCTTGCCGGACATATAAATGAACATGACCCGCATTCAATACAATCTGCAGCATAATTTTTTTCTGCCTGATCAAATTGTTTCATAATTGATAATCTGCTTAATAAAAACGGCTGTAGATTAACAGGACATGCACTTACGCATTTGCCGCATCTAATACAATTTGAAGGCTCTTGTATAGTTGCATCTTTTTTATTTAAAATCAATATTCCAGATGTTCCTTTGATTACAGGCACATCTGTAGTATACTGTGCTATACCCATCATTGGTCCACCGTTAATGATTTTTCCAGGTTCTTCTGAAAATCCTCCGCATTGTTCTATAACATCTTCAAACAATGTACCTATTCTTATATATAAGTTTTTAGGATTTCTTACAGCACTGCCCGTAATTGTTGTAACTCTCTGTATTACAGGCATGCCCGTTCTAATTACATTTCCTATTGTTGCTATTGTTCCAACATTATCAACAACACATCCTACATCCATAGGAAGCCCTCCAGAAGGAACCTCTCTGCCTTTTATAGCATTTATAATTCTTTTTTCGTCGCCTTGAGGGTATTTTGTTTCAAGAGGTGCAACCTCTATTCCCTCTGAACCTTCAACTATTTTTTGCATTACTTCAATAGCATCCGGTTTGTTTTTTTCAATTGCAATATAACATTTATCAACTCCCACAGCTTTCATAACTGCTTTTGCTCCCAATAAAACATCTTCTGGTTTCTCTAGCATTATTCTGTGGTCAGCAGTTAAAAACGGCTCACACTCCGCACCATTTACAATGATAGTGTCTATTACTTTGTCTTTTGGCGGACTTAGCTTAACATGAGTAGGAAAACCGGCTCCACCCATTCCTGTCAAGCCTGCATCTTTGATTATTGCTAAGATTTCATCTTTTGATAAATCCTCAATATTTCCTTTTGGTTTAACCGATTCGTGAACTTCCAATAAGCCATCAGATTCTATAACAATACTATTTACCTTAGCGCCGCCGGTTGTCTGATGTTGCTCTATACGCTTAACTGTTCCGGATACACTTGAGTGCACGGAAGCAGATACAAAAGCCTTTGATTCTCCAATTTTTTGTCCAACTTTTACTCTGTCTCCAGCAACCACTAATGGATCGCATGGTGCACCTATATGTTGTGATAATGGAATTACAACATACTTGGGTTCTACTGCATTTTCAATTGGCATATTTTGTGTTTGCTTTTTATTATGAGGAGGATGAATACCACCTTTAAATGTAAACCCTTTTGTGCTCATAAATATCACCTCTTGTTTAAATTATTTATTAATGTAATTAATTATTTAATGAATCTTAAAATCAAACATACTGATTATAACAGATTTCAACTTATTTTTAAACACCTTTTTTGGTTTTTTTATATTTCTGTTATTTTTTTGTCAATTTTCCGATTAAACTACATAATATTTACTGCTAAGTTCAGCTAATTTTTATATAAATCCTTAATATTCTCATTTACATACTCCTTTATCCACATCATTACATTAATATCACTTATAACAACTTCACCTAAAATTTCTTTTAACTGTTGAGTACTGATTGTGAAACTATTATCATCTACTATATGATTATAAATTAAATTGCAATTATTTAAGGAATTAATAACAACTAGAATCGTATCCGTCATATTTCCAAGGGGTGCTCTATCTATATTATTTCTTTCAAAAAAGCTCTCAACAACAGTTCCAATACCAGGCTGAGAATTTATTTTCAAATAGCCATTGCATCTTTCACTTGCTTCTTTTAGCATTGATAAACCAAGTCCTACTTTCCTGGTAGTACGTGTAGTATAAAACGGATTAGTAACATTTTCTAAAACTTCTTTGCTCATACCTTTGCCATCATCTTTTACAATTATTTTTATACTATTATTTTTTATACTGTCTTCTACTGTTATTTCAATTAATTTGGCTTCTGCCTTAACGGAATTCATCGCTATATCTAAAATATGCATAGATAATTCTTTCATATAACCTCCAAATCACTAGAAAAAAAATCGCTTTTCAGCGACTTTTTATAATTTTGTTTTATTATAATTTCAGGTAGTCGTACATACCCTCAATATCATCAAGTTCAACACTATTTTCCGATTCCGATATATCAACAAGTTGATGTGCATCAGAATTTTTTAAAATATTATAATTTTTAATCAGCTTTTCATTAATACTTGCCTTTTGAAAAACTTCGACAAAATTAATATTTAAATTAAATGGAATAAATCCCAACACTCCCAAAATACTGTTTGATTTTTTATTAATATGGGCAGGTACTGAAATTCCATGATTGCTTTTAGTTATATCAAATATCTCATTAATATTATAACTAGTTGCGTTAATCAATAGCTTATCAAGATTTCCAATTATTACATCTTCACTATTATAGATATTTTGCTCCCCAAAAATAACAGGATTATTTTTTATGTCAGGAAGAGAATCATATATTAATTTACCAAAGTTTTGTGCATCGCTATATTTTCTAAAATAGCACAATACGTGAACCTCTTCTTTTGTAGTGACCTCTATACCCGGTATAACTTCAATTCCAAGTTTATCGCCAACTGTTTTTATTGCAGGATAATTGTTTATGCTATTATGATCTGTCACAGAAATAATATTAAGACCTTTTATGCTCGCCATATTGACGATATTATTAGGTGTCATTTCTGCATTTCCACAAGGGGATAAATCAGAGTGAATGTGCAAATCATAATAAAATTTCATTTTATACCCATACTATTCAACTTACATGCAACCTGATAAGCGCTTTCACGCGACTTAAAAATTGGTATATTAAGCTCCTTAGCCTTTTGCAAGGTATCTGCCTCAACTTCCATATTTTCTACAACTATTATACATGAAATATCTAAAAGTTCTGCAACCGCCATTACATTTATATGTGTTTGGATTGTAATCCAAATATAATCTGCTTTAGCTTTTGACATTACTACACTTAACAAATCCCCTACATAAACTCCTTTAATTTTAATATCTTTATCTGTTTCAATTAATGATTCTAAATCTAATTTCTTTGCTAATTCAAAAGTTTTCATTTCTCCTCCAATTATAAACTATAAATTATCATTGCTTTTTGCCCTCAAAACTACACAATCATAAAGTTTTGACTGATTTTCATATATATCTTCAGCATGGGCAAAACATGTAGGCGCCCCGCACGAACCGCAATCCAATCCGGGTAATAATGCCACGATCTCCTTAATTTGTTCAAATCTCCTCACAGCTTCTTTAATGCTGATTTTATCTTTATGCTCTTTGTCTTCAGTTACGGTCAAATCAAAAACACCATTTTCATAGAGTTCTTCAAACTTATCTAAGTCCTCATTTGACAAAGTATCTTCATTTGTATTATATATAATATCATTAATCGAATTGCTTGCTATGAATGGATTTTCAATATTGAACGTCCCTCCTACACAGCCGCCTACACATGCTAATGTTTCAACAAAATCAACGTCAGATAATTTTCCATTCTCTATTTCATCAAATATATCTATAATATTTTCCATACCATTTACAGCAATGTAATTTATTAAATCAGCGGATTCTGATTGTCCTCCAGAAACTGCCCATCTTATTCCTTTTAGAGATGGGTTTGAATAGCACATATCATTTTCTCTTTTAACTTCTCTATACAAATCACCATAAATAGTATTAAGAGGCACAACCCAATTAATACAAGATTTATTCGGACCTATTGGGTCTGTAACAGATAAAAGTTTAGCCGGACAGGGTGAAATGTAAAAAACTCCTATATCCTTATCTTCTAAATTAAAAATATCTTTTGCTCTGATTCTCGCAAGTTTAGCCGCTATTTCCATAGGTGCCTCAAGAGATATCAAATGTTCCATTAAAGATGGATATCTAATTTTAATTAATCTTACAGTTGATGGGCAGTTAGTAGATATAAGCGGTTTAACACCTTTTTTTTCTTCAATTCTTCGCTTAATTGCATTTGATACTAATTCAGAGGCCCAGCTTTCATCATACACATAATCAAAACCAAGTTTTAATATTGCTTTTTGAACTTTACATATCTCTGTTCCTTTTGGAAATTGACCATAAATTGTTGTGGATGGTATAGCAATTTTACATTTATAATTTTTCGCCTTATGACTTTCAACCGGTTGAGCAGAATATGCTTCATGTGGGCATATTTTTACGCATTCTCCGCAATGAATACACCTCTTGCTATCAATATAAGCCTTTCCTTCTTTTATACGTATAGCCTGAGTAGGGCATCTTTTCATACAATTAGTACAACCCTTACATTTTTCTTTATCAAACATAATGGAAAAATTCATAGGAACACCCCCTTTATATTAAAACCGTAACTATAATTATTGTGCCATTATCACTTGAACTAATCTCGAACTCATCTGAATATCTTTTCATATTAGGCAGTCCCATGCCTGCCCCAAAACCTAACTCACGTACATTCTCCGGAGCAGTTGAAAATCCTTCAGTCATAGCCTTATCAATATCCGGTATTCCAGGTCCTTTATCTTCACAAACTATTACTATTTTATCTTCATATATATCACAGTGAAGCTTACCTCCCATAGAGTGTATTACAATATTCATCTCTGCCTCGTATGAAATTATAGCAATTTTTCTAATGGTTTTAGCATCAATACCAATTGCCTTTAAATTTCCTTTTATATCACTTGAACTTTTTCCTGCGGTAACAAAATCATTTCGTGTAATTGTATAGCTGTATCTTTTAATCAGACCATCCGTACCCATTTCATTCTAGTCCTCTCATACCATTTTCATACAAAAGTCCACACGCCTTAAACATTATGTAATCGGTTGCAATAACAGTCATATTATTTTCATCAGCTAATTCAATTGTTTCTTTACTTGGTTTTTTTCCTCTGACAAAAAGTATTGCCGATATATCCATCATTTCTGCAGTTCTTATTACCTGAGGATTATTTAATCCAGTGATTAGTAATGTTTCATTGCTGGCATAAGCAAGGACATCGCTCATCAAATCACTTGCAAAAGCATATTGATATTGGATATCCAAACTACCATTTTTTGTAAGAATTTCTGCATTTACAGCCTCTTTAATTTCTAGAACATTCATTTTCCTGTCCCCCAAGATTATATTTTATTACTACAATTATAATTCAATATACTCATTTATACAAGTAGAAAAGCTATAAAAACTATAATATAAAGAAACTTTTCAAAAATATTTAAATCTATAAGAAAAAAATCTATAAAAATTTATAAAATTTTTCTTTACAAATCTTAAAACATCATTTATAATAATAAAGCGCTGTAAAATTGCGGTTGTGGCGGAACGGCAGACGCACTAGCTTGAGGGGCTAGCGAATGTATATTCGTGGGGGTTCAAATCCCCCCGACCGCACCATAATTTATTCGGTATATGGAAATTTAATATTAAAAACAAAGGTCGATGGTTTCAGGCTTAAACAATAAGCCCAAAGGAAACATTGCCCTTTTTGTTATAAAAAAATTCAAAGAGCCGGAGAATTGAAGTGCATTTTTAGCACTCAGATTCTCCGGTTTTTTTGTGCCCGGAAAAGAGAGCCGTGCTAATACGATATAAGAAAAATAGAAAAACCCCTTCGGAACTTGACCAGAGGACTTCTTTTGATTTTATAGTAATTCTATATATCCCTCTGTTCCATTGACTCTAATTCTTTGTCCATCCTTTATTAATTTAGTTGCATTTTCTACCCCTACCACACCAGGAATGCCATATTCGCGGGTTATGACAGCGCCATGAGTTCCTACCCCGCCGATTTCAGTTACAAGCCCTTTCGCCGACACAAACAGCGGCGTCCAGCTCGGGTCGGTGAACACTGTTACTAGTATATCCCCTTCTGTAAGATCGGCTTTTGCCGGGTCAAATATTACCCGCGCGCAGCCTTCGATTACGCCAGACGAAACAGGCGTTCCAGGCAGAGCGCCGTCGGGCAGATTTTCAGTTGTGTATTCACCGTTTATTATTTCGCCCTCCGATGTGATAACGCGGGGCGGCGTCAGCTTCTCAAACAGCTTAAAGTCCCGCTTACGCGCTTCAATAAGGCTCTTATATGTCTTTCCGGTGCGGGCAGCTTCCCAAAATTCATCAAAATAAAGATAGAATACATCCTCCGGTGCGTCCACCGCGCCCAACTGTGTTAATCTTTCCGCTTCGCGCATCAGCGCCTCCTTAAACGGCTGAAAAAGTGACATAAAAGTATATTTTGGGTATTCTCTATAACCTATGACACTGCGCAGAACATCAATTTTATGTTTTGCGATTTTAGCCTTGCGCCGACCTCCCGGCAATTTTTCGATGCGTTCCAGGTATTCTTTTGATTTTTGCTCCGATTCTAATCTGCCTTTTTCAAACAGTGCTTTTCCCGCGCCTACCTCAAAATTTCTGACGTTCCCCAGTATCATCGGTATTACCGCCGTGGGATTTTCATACCAGCGCGGCCTTGTGATGTCGATTTCTCCCTCGCAACGCATACCAAACTTTTTCAGGAAATCCTGAAACGCTGTGGCGAACTCCTTCCCGCCTTCCAGTCCTTCCAAGTTACCCCAAAGGGAGCTGTCCTTTGCTTCTTGCAGATACGCACAGAGGTTTGGATGCTTTCGGGCGGTATCTGCCAAAACCATCAGCGCGAACCCCATCTCTGTAGTGATATTGCCCGGCACGGATTTGGTGAGCTCGTCAATGGCGTTTTCCTCACCGAGCCATTTTTTCATGTGCTTCTTTACCCAGTTGTAATACTGTAATTGAAGCATCATGAGACCGTACAGCATTTGATTGTCCTTATTAAAAAATCTCTTTCCGAAGTTTTTCGCGTACTCGTCAATATAAGCGAAAACCTCGCCGCCGGATTTTTTGCGCAGAGCACTTCTTATTTCCTCAACTTGCTTTTCTACAATTATCCTTTGTTCCTTCACATGCGCGGCAATGTTGGCAGCACCCTTTTTCGCCTCTTTCTGCGACCGTATGGCAATGCTTATAATTTGAGGGTTTGCCATAAAACTCATAGAGCTCTTATCCTTAGGAAGAGATTTGACAAATTCTTTGTCACTTGACGCTTTCCGTAACGCTTTACACATCAAGAGATCCTGAGATTCGTAGCTGTCAATCATTAACTTGCGCATTAAGGGAGATTTCATATCACTGGAAAAATCAAAATATATCCTGCCCCCCGCCTCAGTCGTTTTGCCGGCAATGGCGAAAGACATAAACATGTCGTTAAGGGATATGCCCAGAGGTTTAAACGCATCTGTCATCATATTCTGGTGACCGTAGGAACAGTAGATGCGCAGATCACTGTCTTTAGCTTTTGGAACAGGATAGAGCGTGGTAATGGGACGGCTTTGCAGCATGTAAAGCATTCCGTCCGCAAAAGCCCACTCAATGTCCTGCGGGCAGCCAAAATGCCGCTCTATCGTCCTGCCAGTACGTTCCAATTCTAATATTTGCGCGTCTGTCAGCCACTGCGTTCCTTGTTTATCAGCTTCGATTTCTCGCTGAACTGTGCCGCCGTTTGAGTCCGCAACAATTGCAAGCTTTTGATTCCGCACGTTTTTATCAAGGATTTTTTCTTCGCGAACCCGGTAATTATCTGCGCTTGCCAGCCCGGAAACAAGCGCCTCGCCTAATCCGAAGCCAGCATCAATGGACAGCACCTTTCTATTGGACGTGATGGGGTCTGCGGTGAACATAATTCCTGAAGCTTGAGGAAAAATCATTCGTTGAATAACGACTGACAAATATACCTTGCGGTGATCAAATCCACTTTGTATGCGGTAGATTACAGCGCGTTCCGTGTATAATGATGCCCAACACTTTCTGATATGTTCCAATATGGATTCTACACCCATTATGTTCAAATAGGTATCCTGCTGTCCGGCAAAGGAAGCCGAGGGCAAATCTTCAGCTGTAGCACTTGAACGTACAGCATATGCATGTTTTTCACCAAATTTTAATATATATCTGGTGATTTCTTCTTTTATTTTTTTGCTGATTTCTGTCTCTTCAATGATTTTACGAATCTTTCTGCTAATTTCCTCTATTTTCTGTCTGTCCTTCACTTTCAATAATAATAGTTGATCCAATAGTATGTTAAACTCCCCATTATGCTCTGCTGCCTTTTTATACGCTTCTGTAGTAACACAAAAACCTTCCGGCACCATTATCCCTTCAATTCTGGATAATTCCCCTAAATTTAAACCTTTACCTCCAACAACCATAAGCTTTGTTTTATCGATCTCATCAAAACTAAGCACATAAAAACTCATACAAATGCCTCCTGCTATCCGATTAAAATTATGAACTATTTATACATTTTAGTTCATTGTATAGTATTTAAAAAATATTGTCAATAACTATATGAACTATACCCTTGAAATAGTTCACAAAATCTGTTAACCTTATAGTGAGGTGAGTAGCATGAATGGTTTTCAACTGCGCAAAGAAAAGAAAATGGAGGATATTCTTGAGGCTGCTTTTGAATTGTTTTCAGCTAATGGAATAAAGGACGTAAGCATTACTGAAATAGCTAAAAAGGCAAATGTATCACGAGTTAGTATATATAATTTTTTCGAGAGTAAAGAAAATTTAGTAAGACAGTCTTCCTTTTTTTTTATGGATAAAATAATGAAAGATTTTCAGGCATTAGTTAAAAGTAATCTTTCGTTTCAAGAAAAGTTTGAAAAAATGTTCTCGATGTCTATTGAAAAAGCAAATAATTTAAGTGAAAATTTTTATCAACCAGAATTCTTAAAGGACCCAATTGTTTTAAAGTTTCTAGAGGAATATGGAAATAATAAGGCGATACCTTTATTAATGGATCTAATTGTTCAAGGTAAAAGAGAGGGTTACATCGATAGCGAGCTTTCTTCTGAAGCGATACTTATGTATGTCAATTCGATTAACGGAATTCTTCAAACTAATATAAGCAAAAAAGCAAGGCTAGATTTAGGAAAATTATTTTCTTATGGTATATTTGGAGCAAGAAGTCGAACTCATACTCCTTAATCCTCCATATATCTGAAGATGCAAAAGGAAAACTACCAGCAATTGCCGTGAGCGGACCATTTGGTGCAGTAAAAGAGCAATCTTCAGGGTTGTATGCACAAACAATGGCATAACACGGAAAAAATGTATGATATTTCTGAATAGGTTGAAGGATGGCTTAGCTCAATTGATCTTTAATTTTTACCTTAATTATAGATTAACTATTAATTTATTGATATGATATTTATTTTATGTTATAATTGATACAACAATATTAAATGCGAGGTATTTATATGATTCATGAATCTGGGGAAGATTATTTAGAAACTATATTGCTTCTTTACAATAGAAATGGATACGTACGTTCAATTGATATAGCTAATGAACTAAACTATACAAAACCTAGTGTTAGTCGTGCCATGAGCATTTTAAAAAAATTAAATTACATAACAATGAATAAAAACGGACATATATTGCTTACTGATAAAGGAAAACTTACTGCCGAAAAAATAAGCGAAAGACATAAATTAATAGCTGAATTTTTAATAAATATTTTAGGTGTTTCTTCAGAAAATGCATATAATGATTCTTGTCGAATAGAACATGTAATCAGCGAAGAAAGTTTTCAAAAATTAAAAGAATATTTAAAAACTACTGAAAATTAACCACAGTAGTTTTTTTATTACATATTTAATTTTATATGGATAAATTCTCCATCTGAAGCTCCGACTTCAGCTTTAGCTGAACATATTCACTATTTTTTATGTATTATATCTTTCTAATTTTTTTTAAAATCATCTTTGACAACTACGTAATTTTTCCTGATTTAGCCACTGTTAACCGTATTATGGATACTCATTTCTTTGTTAAACATTATTTGATTAGCGTTAGCTAACTCAAGCATGAATTTTATTTTAACATTGGCAGTATTCTTCAAGTATATTTTTTAAAGCTGTTGAACTGCTAGTATGAGATTTTGCTATACTAATTTTCTTTCTTGACCCTTCTTGAACAGCACTTTGTATCATTTTGTGAGATACTGTATTTGTAAATAATATTAATAAATCCGGAGAGCCTATTTGTGATTTTAAGCTTCCTGTCATTTGTGTGAAAACTTTAGCTTTGCAATTAAAATTACTGCATATTTTCTTATATTCACAGACCATTCTATCATGACCTCCAACAATTACTATACTCATAGTTGATCTCCTCTACAATTATTACTAATTTTATTTTTTGTTAGCAATAGCTAACTTAAAGATAGTTTACCATCGCTAACTCCCTTTGTCAATGTTTTTTTATAAATTTTATAAAAACCTTTTATAAAAAACCTGCTTTTTTTGCAGGTCTTTTATAAATAAATTTATTCAACGATGTAGTTAGCAAATGCATATCCTTTTGTCCCATTGTAATCTACATTGTACCAATCTCCGGATTTATCTAAAATAGTTAATGTTGAGCCATTAGGTGCCATTGCAATTACTGGGGAACTTAGTGACGGTCCGCTTCTTATATTCAAATAACCACTTTGAAGAGAAACTGTTCCAGTCCTCACTGTTTGTTGATTTCCATTTTGAGGTATATTACTTTGCATATTAAAATATTCTGTAAGTGATTGAACTAAAGTCTGTGCTATTAAATCAATATTATTTTTAATCCAATCTGCATCTTCTACATTATCATGATATGCAATTTCAACTAAAGAAGATGGTGCTTTTGTTTTTGAAACTTCACCTATATTTGTCGCCGGTAATGTTTTAACTAATTCGGGATTTGGGTATATCCCTCTAAAATTTTGTGCTATAATCTCTGCAGCTCTGTTACCATTTGTACTTCCCGGATAATAATATACAACGGTACCTCTATTTTGTCCAGCCATATTTCCTGCTGAGGCATTTGAATGTAAAGATATATGAAAATCATAGTTTCCCTCATTTGACTGTCTAATTGATGAGCCCGCTGTCATTTCAGGTGTATTTCTAGTAAATTGAATACCTACTGATTGTAAATATGGAATCATAGCATCTGCTATTAAATTCATATACTGTTCTTCTGTTCCTCCATTTACAAATTCATTATATTGCTGTGTAGATGGACTTAAATATATTGTAGGCATATTAACCTCCATTATCATATATTTAGCATTGTATTGCTGATTAATTTATTTTATGCTAAATATAACAATCAGTTCTCATATATTATAGCCTAATTAAAAAAATCTACAAATTGAAATTAGTTTAATTTGTAGATTTCATTACTTTTATTTTATTAATTTTATCTGTTCGTTCCAATATAAAACAATGCCACAGTTCCGGGACCTGAGTGAGCTCCTATTACAGGATCTACATAGTTTATAACAACATCCTTGACATCTAGTTTTTTCTGTACCAGTTCTTTAACATATTCTGCATCATCTATACAATCTCCATGAGATATAAAAACTGTTTGCTCGTGAGGTCTAATACAGGTTTTTTCCATTTCTTTAACCAGTTCATTAAGGGAATTTTTTCTTCCTCTTACTTTTCCTACAGGAACTAATTTTCCTTCATCATCCACATGTAGAATTGGTTTAATTGAAAGGGCTGTGCCAACTATAGCAGTAGTAGCTGAAATGCGTCCTCCTCTTTTAAGGAAAAATAAATCATCAACTGTAAACCAATGGCATAAGTTCAATCTATTTTGTAAAACCCAATCTTTGACATCATCAATAGATTTTCCTTCTTCTCTTTTTTTTGCTGCATGATACACAAGTAAACCCTCACCCATAGAAGCAGAAAGTGTATCGATGGAATATATCTTTCTATCTGGATATTTTTCTTTAAGTTTTTTTGCCGTTATTGAAGCTGTGTTATATGTACCGCTTAATGCAGAAGAAAATCCAAGATAAAGAACATCTTTTCCCTTGCTTAATATACTTTCAAAAACTTCTTCACAAGCTGACATATTAATTGTAGACGTAGTCATAACTTTTCCATCTCTCATCATATGATAAAATTGGCTTATATCCGTTTTCTCACCTTTTATGTAGCTTGAATATTCCTTACCATCTAATATAAAAAACAATGAAATTATATGTATTCCATATTCCTCAATTAACTCTTCTGTAAGATTTGCTGATGAATCTGTTACTATTTCGTAATTCATGTTTTTACCAATCCTCTTTTCAATTTATAATACATTCTATATTTAATAATATAATATCATTAAATTTTTTTGTCAACTAATTTATAACTATTTACCATATTTTATCCTATTTTGCATTATAAAACATATAATACTTATATAGAATGTATTGGAAAGGGGTATTATTTATGATAACAAAAGTACACTCTTTTTTTAACCAAAAAATATTAATTATCATATTTATATTTTGCATATTCATTGTATGTTTTTCATTAATGAAAAATACTTCAAATAAAATTATTTTTTCAGAAGTAGAGATATATCAAGATATTAATGTAGAATCTATTATGAATACTTGTGAAAAGTTTGATGTGGCAGTATATTATCCCATCACAAAAAACAAAAAAGTAAACAGAGAATTAAAATCTTTTGTAGAAAAGTATGTTAATAAACTAGAATATGACGCTATGTACTACATACCTACAAATTTATATGACAAATTAAATTTACAGATTGAATATAAAGTAGAAAAAGCAAATAAAGATATTGTATCTTTTATATTTAAAATTAACTATTCGCAAGGTAAATCATTTATTAGTTCTGATATTTTTACAATGACGTACAATTTAGATTCCGGCAAAAGATTATATCTTAATAACTTTTTCGATGAAAAAACCAACTATATCAATGAGTTATGCGAAATATCAAAAGCTTATTTAATCAGCATAAACGATATAGACAAAAAAATCATAAATTGGTTTATAGATGACATAAATACAAGTTTTCAATACAGTTTTGACGGTTATAGTTTTTCTTCCTCTTATTTAACAGTTTATTTTAATTCAAATAAAATTTCATCTAATCTCAGTAATGTTTTTGAAGTTAAAATACCCTGGGAAAGCATAAAACATTTACTTCTTAATAATGTATACACTGCTAGCACAAGTGATGCTGCTGCAGTTCATGCATCAAACATGCATAATAACGAAGGGGAAATATCTCAAACAGGCAGTCCTCTTTATTTTCCCGCATTTAATATTAATGTAACTAATGCAGACAAAGTTGTTGCTTTAACATTTGATGATGGGCCTCACTATATTTATACAGATAAATTGCTAAAACATATTGGTCAAAAAAAAATTGTAGCAACTTTTTTTGTTTTAGGAAATAGAATTGAGTACAATAAAGACCTTCTTAATCAAATGGTAGAATTAGGATGCGAAATAGGAAATCACACTCTAAGCCACAAAAATTTGACAATTATAAGTAACAATGAAATTAAAAATGAAATCGAAAGTGTTAACAATTCAATAAAGTCCATTACAGGCTATGATGTAAGAGCTGTACGCCCGCCATATGGCAGAAGCAATGCAAGAGTAAAAAATATAATTAATAAGCCTATTGTTTTATGGAGTGTAGACCCTGAAGACTGGAAATATAAAGATGCAGCAAAAGTGAGAGATAATGTTTTATCAAAAGTAAACAACGGCTCAATAATATTAATGCACGATATATACCAAACATCTGTCGATGCGGCAATTATGGTTATAGATGAGCTATTGGAACAAGGATATAAATTTGTAACAGTAAGCCAATTATTAGAACTAGAAGACCAAAGTAAAAATGGAATTGTATTTACTCATAAATAATATTTCATGAAAAGGGCAAGCCGTGGCAAATAACCACGGCTTGAGGCAAAAAATTTAAGAGGCATTTATAAATTTTCATTTACAAATGTACTTTATATTATACTACCTTTTTCAAATTTTTCAATTATTTTTTTAATTTTTTAATTTTATATTATTTTGAAAATATTCTTCCCTCAACATTGACATCAAATGCAGATCAAAATATTGATTGTTTTTTTTGGCTGCATTTCGCATTATTCCCTCATATTTAAACCCTAAATCCAGATATAAATGCGATGCCCTTTTATTATTTGGATAATGATCTAATGTAACTCTTTGCATTTCAAGAACCTCAAAACAGTAATTGAGCAATATTCCCATCAATTCCCTGCCATAACCTTTTCCTATACAATTTATGTCTCCTATATATATTCTAGTAATATCAATAGAATTAAAAACCTTATCTATTTTTGAAAGATAAACCCGTCCTATTGGTTTATTTTTAGTTTTTAGAATTATTGTATACTGTTCTTTAGATTTATCTTTTTCTCTTTCCTTCATTTCATTTACAATATCATCATAACATTGCGAATCATTAATATTTAAGAACTCTTTAATAAAATCCTGTTTCTCCCATTCTTCAAAATATATACAGTCTTCCTCTACCGTCTTTCTAATAAATAAATTATTTGATTCCATTTTATCCTCCAAGTAAATTATAAATCTGGTTATCTTTTTCTAAACCTTTTATAGTAATTATATTTTATACTCTTTTCAAACAGATATCTATTTTCTTCCATTATACCTCTTACTGCCATTATTATCAACACGAAATAAAACCAATCTTGACGGATATAAATAATCACGGAAAAGCATACTATAAAAAAACCATTTGTCATTATCATATATCGGCTCACCGAAATTCCGTCAAGTATTTTTTCTAATATGACTTGCATATGTTTCCGCCATCTAAAGGAACGACAGGAATCATGT
>SWCH01000087.1_pt1 | contig 15069 bp, 12 predicted proteins | sample 4690051 | NCBI WGS metagenome assembly SWCH01 (sample SAMN10267282, study PRJNA491770) | bioreactor metagenome | isolation source: DHS bioreactor inoculated with | place: Japan: off Shimokita Peninsula | reverse complement strand
GCTAAAACAAATGAGGCAATTAAAGCTTTAGCAGATGCAGAATTCATTTCAAAAGAAAAAGTTGATTGCTAAAAAATAAGAAGCATATTGTAATATATAAATATAAAATGCTCGCCAATATTTAATCAGCGAGCATTTTATTTTACACTCCCACATTTCCCATCCCCCCAATTAGTTATGAAATAAGGTTTTACCCAAAACATCAGTAAATTCTGATATTTCATTTATATGTATTCCACTGTAATTTAAGGAAAGAATCATTTTGTTTTTATTAATATTTACTATATTTAAAAGAATATTGTTTTGTTTTGAATCACTAATAATTTTATTTTTATTCTTTGTTGTTTTAACTTCACATACTATATGCAGGCCTGAGTCAGAATTTATTATTTCAATATTGTCATTAAATTTTTCTTTTAGGCTATTTGTCAACAATAGATTTTTCTTTCTATAAATCCTTTTTATTTTACGCAGATGCTTTAGCATATACTCTTCCTTCATAAAACAAGCTAAAACCAATTGATCAATTTTGGAGGTTGATTGAGTATATCTAGACTTTATACTGTAATATTTTGATAATAGATTTTGGGGAATAATCATGTAGCTTATCCTGAGAGAAGGTAGCAACATTTTGGAAAATGAACCTAAATATATTACGCAATCATTTTTATCTAAACCCTGCAAACATGGAATAGGCATACCTCCATATCTTATTATTCCATCATAGTCATCTTCTATTATTAGCCCATTGTTTTCGTATGCCCAATCAAGCAGCTCCATACGTTTGTTTATGGGCATGACATTTCCCATTGGGTATTGATGCGAGGGGCTTATATAAACTAAATTAGCACCGCTATTTCTTAATGATGATATTGGAAATCCACTTTCATTAACTGGTATGTGTTTAATATCAAACAAATAATCTTCAAATATAAATTCCGCCTTACTATATCCAGGAGTTTCTACAGCAACTGTATTATAACTGTCTTTTATAGTTCCAATTAATATTCCTAAGAGATATTGAACACCTGCACCTATTATAACTTGATTTTCTGATGTATTTCCGCCACGCATTGAATTAACAAAATTTGCAATTTCTCTTCTTAATTCAATTTCACCTTGAATAGAACCATTATTGTATATATTTGTTTCACTATCAGATATAATCTTATTATATAATCTTTTCCATGTTGATATATCAAAACTTGTATTATCAACTCCATCATTTCTGTATTTAAATTCAGGAAATTGCACAGTATTATTTTTATAATAATTAGAACTTTCCTTAAACTTAAATTCGATTAAATTACATACGAAGTACCCTTTTTTAGGAAAGTTATCTATATAGCCTTCAGCAACAAGTTGATTGTATGCATTTTCAATTGTAGTTTTACTTAGCTTTAAGGTTGAAGATGCTTCTCTAATAGATGGAAGCTTAGAGTCAGGTTTTAATAACCCTGTGGTTATCTCCAATTTTATATATTCGTAAAGCTGTATGTAAAGAGGTATGTTGCTATTTTTATTTAAAACAGGTGAAAAAATCATAAGATTAATCATCTCCTTTAGGATTATTAAAGTATAATATTTTTATTATACTATAAAAGAAATGAATTGTAAAAAAATAATAAACACAGGGTAAAATGTTTTATAAGAGTACATTTTCAATATACAAGAAATTTTCTATATGATATAATTACGTAAGTAAAAATATTAAATTTATAAGATTACCTAGTGTTAATATCTAGATTTAGCATTATATGATAAGCTAATCAATTATAAAAATAAAAATTAATGGAGATAAAATGGAATTTAAAATAATATACGAAGATAAACATATCCTTTGTCTTGAAAAACCTCAAGGTATACCTTCTCAAAGTGATAAAACAAATGATGAGGATTTAATGACATTAGCTTTAAAATATATTGGACAAAAAACAGAAAATCCTTACTTAGGCTTAATACATAGACTTGATAGACCAGTGGGTGGTGTTATAGTATATGCAAAAAACGAATTTGCAAATAAAGAACTTTCAAAACAAATTCAACTTAGACAAACACAAAAAGAATATATTGCAGTAGTATGTGGTAGACCGGAAAGCGAATCAGGCTTGATTGAGGATTACTTAAAAAAACTTAAAACTATAAATATGTCGAAAGTAACAACTAAAGACGATAAGCTTGGGAAATTAGCTAGGTTAAGCTATAAGGTTGTTGAAACAGTTGAAACAGGAGAATATGGATGGCTTTCTTTGCTCAGAATCAAACTATTAACAGGAAGACATCATCAAATAAGAGTTCAACTTTCAAATTCAAATTTACCAATATGGGGAGATAATAAATATAATAAAATATTTGTAAAGAAAAAAGACTGGACACAAATTGCTTTATGGTCGTATAAGTTTGGCTTCAATCACCCAAAAACAAAGAAATATACTGAATTTAGTGCTATGCCCAAAAATATATATCCATATAAATTATTTGAATCAATACTATAATAATGAAGCTATATGAAAGGGAAAATATGTATAAAATTAATGAAAAAGGTAAGTTTAAATATTTAACATTTTCAACCTTAGAAAAATATTCGGATTTATTCCATTGCTTTACAACAAGGCTGGGCGGAGTTAGTGAAGGTTGTTTTTCATCAATGAACCTTGGAATGAGTACAGATGATAAGAGGGAGCATATTGTTAGAAATTATGAAATATTATCAGAAAAACTATCACTTAATTTACATGATATGGTAAAAACTTGTCAAACACATACATCAAATATTAGATATGCAACAAATGAAGATAAAGACAAAATATACTATGAAACACCAGGCTACAAGGATATTGATGGATTAATAACAGATAAGCAAAATATTATATTGTCTACAGCCCATGCAGATTGCACTCCGATATTTTTTTATGACCCTGTTAGAAAAGTAATAGGAATGGCTCATGCAGGATGGAGAGGTACAATAAAAAACATAGCAGGTAATATGGTTCAAAAATTTACGAGAGATTTTCATTCAAACCCTCAAGATATAGTAGCTGTTATAGGTCCCTCCTTAGGTAAATGTTGTTTTGAAGTAGATAAAGATGTGGCTGATATTATACTGTCAACAAATATAAATTATGAACAATTCATGGAAATCAATGGAGTGAAGTTTCACTTTGATTTATGGGCAATAAACAAATATATACTGCTAAAAGAAGGACTTGTTGAAGAAAATATTGAAATATCAGAGTTGTGTACAAAATGCAACAATGATTTATTCTTTTCTCATAGAGGCCAAAAAGGCAAAAGAGGGCTAATGTTAGGGGTTATAATGATGAAATAAAGCATTTATGAAGCAGATTTGTTCACTATGTAAAATAATAGCAATGAGACAATACTCTAAAATAAAAGAAAGGGAAAAAATGATTACATTTAAAGATATAAAAAATAGTAAAGAAATACAAACTTATATAAAAAGAGCAGATGAATCTTTAATTGAACTGGGTTATACAGAACATTCATTTGCACACGTAAGCAAAGTAGCACATAAGGCTAATGAACTACTTTTAAATCTTGGCTTTGATAAAAGAACAGCAGAGCTGGCTAGTATAGCCGGATATATGCATGATATAGGTAATGTAGTAAACAGGGTTGATCATGCCCAAAGCGGTGCAATAATGGCATTTCGTATATTAGATAAAATGGGTATGGAAGTTTCAGAAATTGCAACAATTATATCTGCCATAGGGAACCACGATGAATCAACCGCAGTGCCAGTAAACGAAGTTGCAGCAGCTCTGATACTAGCAGATAAATCAGATGTTCGCCGCACAAGGGTCAGAAATAGAGATGTTGCATCATTTGATATACATGATAGAGTGAATTATTCAGTAGAATCATCAGATCTTATTCTGATAAAAGATACTAAGGATATAATTATAGATTTAAAAATTGATACAAATATGTTTGCAGTTATGGATTATTTTGAAATATTTCTGGGAAGAATGCTCCTGTGCAGAAGAGCCGCTAACTATTTGAATCTAAGGTTTAAATTGGTTATTAATGGTGTGGAGTTGTTATAGAGGAAAAAGAAAAACGATTAAACTAGTTTTTAATATAAAAATAGGTAGAGCTTGGACTGCAGGTGTTTCAATGTAGACCTATATTCTCTACCCTTAACTTTAATATTAATAATAAATAGCTTTTATATAGTTAACATTTGGGTTAATTTTTTAGTCCTAATATTATTGTAATTATTAATTATAAATAGCAGTTTCTGTATCTTTATCGAAAAAATGCATCTTATTTACATCAAAAGCAATTTCGATTTCACTGTCGGATTTAACAATAGTATCAGCAGGTGTTTTGCATATAAGCTTTTGCCCATAACAGTCAAAATAAACATATATTTCACTACCCATAAGCTCTGTGATTTCTACATGGGCTTTTGCTTTATAATTACTTAATTCTTCAATATTTTTAATTTTTAAATTTTCAGGGCGAATACCCATAACAATATCTTTTCCATCATATTTTTTTAATTTTTCAGCATTTTTGCCTGTTAAAACAAATTGGTAATTTCCATTAAAATCGATAATAGTGTTTCCGTTTTCAACTTTAACTCTTGCATCAAGAAAATTCATTTGCGGAGCGCCTATAAATCCGGCAACAAATAAGTTACAAGGATAGTTGTAAAGATTTTGTGGTGTATCAACTTGCTGAATAAATCCATCTTTCATAACAACAATTCTATCGCCCATGGTCATAGCTTCAATTTGGTCATGAGTTACATAAACAAATGTTGTTTCAAGCCTTTTATGTAATTTAGTAATTTCCGACCGCATGGCTGTACGCAATTTGGCATCAAGGTTAGAAAGCGGTTCATCCAGAAGGAAAACTTTTGGGTTTCTAACCATAGCTCGTCCTAGAGCAACACGTTGTCTTTGACCGCCTGAAAGAGCTTTAGGTTTTCTCTCGAGAAGATGTTCTATATCTAAGATTTTTGCAGCTTCTGTGACACGCTTACGAATTTCAGCTTTAGGTACTTTCCTGAGTTCCAAGCCAAAAGCCATATTTTTATAAACTGTCATATGCGGATATAAAGCATAGTTTTGAAAAACCATTGCAATATCCCTATCTTTAGGAGCAACATCATTAACAAGGGTGTCCCCAATATAAATTTCTCCTTTTGAAATTTCTTCTAATCCGGCAACCATTCTCAATGTTGTAGATTTACCACAACCTGAGGGACCGACAAGAATTATAAATTCTTTATCATCTATTTCCAAGTTGAAATCTGTAACAGCTGTCACATTACCTGGGAAAATTTTGTAAATATTCTTTAATGAAATACTGGCCATTGTAACCTCCCTTAATTATATCTTTAAAAATTTTTTACCCTTTTAAGCCAGACATAACAATTCCTTTAACAATATACTTTTGACATACTATATATATTATTAAAATTGGAATTAAAGCTAACATAGATCCCGCCATTATAAGATCATACCTTGTAGCAAATGAATTTCTAAAACTGGCAAGACCTAATTGTACTGTAAATTTTGTGTCAGTATTAAGATAAATAAGTGGACCCATAAAGTCATTATATGTTCCTTGAAATAGGAAAACACTTAATGTTGCAATTATAGGTTTAGATAAAGGTACAATAATTGTTGCCCAAATTCTAAATTTTCCGCATCCATCAATAACAGCAGCTTCTTCCAAATCTTTAGGAATAGTCATAAAAAATTGTCTTAATAAAAATATTGAAAAGGCAGTTCCAAATGCAGATGGTAATATAAGCGGCCAATATGTATCAACTAATTTTAAATTTGTAAAAAGCATAAATCTTGGAATCATTACAACAGCTGCAGGTATCATCATGGATGAAATGAACATTATAAAAATTAATTTCCTATAAGGAAAATTAATTCTTGCAAAAGCATAAGCTGCCAGAGAAGAAAATGTTATATTTAAAACAACTACAGGTATTGTTACTTTCATAGAGTTTAAAAACATTTCAAAAAACGATATCCTGCCGGCACTTAAAACTTGTTTATAGTTTTCCCATTTCCAAATAGAAGGGAAAAACTTAGGTGGATAAGCAAATAGTTCTCTCTGGCTTTTGAATGAAGATACCAGCATCCAAAAGAAAGGAAGAAGAACAATAATTGTTGCAAAAGCTAATATTGAATAAGATAATATTATTGATTTTTTAGATTGTTTCATGATTGTACTCCTCCTTATTAACTATCGTATTGAATATTTTTGTTCATAATTTTATCTTGAATTAAAGTAACTGTTAATATAATAATGAACATTACAACTGACATTGCACAGGCATATCCCATTTTTCCGTATTCAAATGCATTGGCAAATAGGTAATAGGACACAGTGTGAGTTGAATAACCCGGCCCGCCTTTTGTCATGATAAATACTTCCGTAAAAACTTGGAATGCATCAATTACGCTTGTTAGAACTACAAAGTACATTGACGGCATTATAAGAGGTAATTTGATATTTATAAGTTTTCTCCAGGGAGTTATTCCATCTAGAGCAGCAGCCTCATATAAGCTTTCGGGGATACCTTGTAATGCAGAAAGTAAAATAAGCATATTGTATCCAGAATGTTTCCATACTGACATTAATGCCACAGAAATAAGAGAAATTCTTTTATCAGACAGCCACCCAATAGGGGAAATGTGGAAAAACGATAAAATATAATTTAAAACACCAAACTCAGTGTTATATATCCAAACAAACAATAATGCACATACAACCATTGGCGTCATAACTGGAAGATAGAACATTGTCCTAAAAAACCCAATACCTCTAAGCGGCATATCCATAGCTAAAGCCACAATTAAAGAAACCAAGATTGAAACAGGTACATATAGGATAACCCATTTGAATGTATTTGCTAAAGATTCTAGAAATACAGGATCTTTTAGAAGCGTTTTATAGTTTTCGATACCTATAAACTTTGGGGTTCCTAAAATCCCCCAGTCAAAACCACTAATTACGAAAGAAGCAATAACGGGGTACAGTACAAAAATTAAAAAGCTTATAAAAGCCGGTGCAATAAACATATATCCTGATAATGCATCTTTTCTCTGAAGTGTCATATGTTTTTTAGTTTTTTTCTTTGGTGTATTAGTATTGACACTTGCCATCCTAAACCTCCTTGCATAAAATAGTTATCTAACTAGTATAAATAGTTATCTCACAATGACATTATACCAAGCAAGATAACTATTTTATAAATGAAATTCCCTATTAAATATGTTTATGTTTAAATGTTATTTAAAAAGTGTTTCGTTAGCTTTCTTATCTATATTTGCAGCTGCCTCTTCAATAGTTTGAGAACCATCATAAACGAGAGAAAGTTCCGCAGTAATAATAGAGTTATATTCAGACCATTTACCTGTAGCTAAAGCTTCAACTTGTTCTTTATCCCCAATGTAAGCAGAAGTAGCTATAAATGCTTCTGCAGGTTCTGCAAGTATGCTTTTGTCTGTTATAAGTTCTTCATAAAGAGGACAAGATAAACCACTTGAAAGTGTATATCCTAAACCTGTTTGGCTCATTTGGAATGATAAGAAGTTAGCTGCAATTTCTTCATTAGTAGAGCTTGAGCTTATAGCAACGCCGGCTGTAATGAAAGGACATACTCTTGTTGTTCCTTTAGGGAATTCAACTGCGGTCCATTCAAAGTCACATTCGTTTAAAAAGCTTGGAACAACCCAACGGCCAGATGGATACATGCCAACTTGACCTATAATAAATAAACGATCTTCACTATCTCCAGTAGTACCAGGTGCAGGAGCATAACCATTTTGAATTAGCTGAGACTGTACGGATAAACCTTTAATAGCATTTGGATCTGATATATTTGATTTTCCATCTTTAAACCATGGCGCATCGTAGTTACCCATAAAGTTAATCCAGTCGGCACGATAGTTATTTACACATGTTCCGTATTGAACAGTTCTGCCGTTTTCAACTTTAGTAAGCTGTGATGAAATATTGATATAATCGTCCATTGTCCAATCAGATGTAGGAATTGGAATTCCTGCTTCTTTAAACATGTCAACATTTATGTACATTACATAAGATGTATAATCTTTAGGGATACAATATTGTGTGCCATCTGATTTACCATAGTCCATGGCTCCGTCAAACATACCATCAGAAATAGCTGGATATTGTTTAAGAACATCAGTTAGTTCAGCCATGAGACCTGTATCTGCAAATTCTTTTACACGAGCTTCACTTAGCCAGAAAATGTCCGGAAGTGTTTTTGATGCTGCTAAAGCTTGAAGTTTTGTATAGTAGTCTCCAGGGGTATATACTTGTTCGATTTTAACGCCTGGTACTAAATCTTCATAAGCAGCAATTAGATCAGCATACATTTGACGCTCATAATCATCTCCCCAGTGCATGTAAGTAATTTCACCGGTAAGTCCCTTTGATGCCTCGTATCCATCCCACTTTAAGTCAGCAGGTTTTTCAGTAGAGACTGGCGTTTCTGGTGCTTCAGAAGTTTTTTGTGTTGAATTGCTACAAGCAGTAGTCAAGGACAACGTTATAGCAAGGGTTAAAAAAATACTAAGTACTTTCTTCATAAATTTTCCTCCTATAATAAATAAAAACAGACAACGATATTTAATTTGTATGGCATATCAAACAAAAGGTATGCAAAAATGAAAATTATCGTTTAATATATAATAACAAAAAAATACAAAAGTGTCAAGAAATTTAAAAATAAAAAAACAACTCTAAAGAATTTAATATGAGATTAATAATGCAATATGCTTTAGTAATTAGCATTATTTAGTTGATTTTATCTTAAAAATCTTTTAAAATTTAAGAATAATAAACCCCGGTTAGAAGATGTTAAATTTGTATTTAATAATAATTATATTTAAATACAACATATAGTGATGAAATTTTGCTAATATTATTAAGGTTTGTTTATTGCAAATAAAGAAATACAATTTATTTAATAACATTTGACAAATTCTACTTTTCGCATTAAAGTAAAATATGTACTTTACATTTTGTCATATTTTATTAATTTGTTATTGTGAATACAATAGGGTTCCCGAAACACGACAGCAATCCACAATTGTCTTTTGGGAGGGGTTCGTATAAAGGAGGTATTATGTTTTTTAAAAATTATTATAATCCAGGACCGGGTATAGATAAAAATGCTCCGCCAAAAAAAGGTTTAGCATTGTATATAGAAATGTTGACAGTTGATTTTTGGGGATTTATTAGTTTGAATATGATATATGTAGTTTGCTGTATCCCAATTGTGACTATAGGGGGAGCAACTTTAGCATATAATGATTTGTGCTGCAAGGTCATAAAAAATGAACATGTATTTGTTATTTCTGATTTCTTTAATAGCTTTAAACAGAATTTTAAAAAGGGAATATTATTCAGCGTGGTGTTATTATTAGTTTTGTTTGACTTGCTGATTATTTACACAAATGCAATTACATATTTGGAGAACGGGATGGGTTATGAAGGTACAATCTTTTGGTCAATAGCCAGTATATTAAGCATTTTGTTAACTTCTTTAGTTGCGTATCTCATTCCTATGGCAGCTAATTTAGATTTAGATTTTTTATTTCAACTTAAAAATGCCTTTATATTAATGATAATAGGCGGTTGGAGAACATTAGCGGTTTCAGCATCTAGTATAGTGGCATTTGTATTTGGATTTATGTATTTTCCTTTTTCAGGTATAGTGTTTTTTATATTTGGCTTTTATATATTAATTTTTACAAACTGTTTTTTTACATGGCCTATAATTGAAAAATACGTTGTTTTATCACAAAATTAGGAAAATAATTAAATAACAATTACAAATGTTGGTAAATTTATGTTGATAAAATTTAATATATTTGATATTCTTAGGAAGATAAAAAGGTTTATTAAAAAAATGATTAATTACATTGAGGTGAAATACTATGAAGAAAAAAACACCAAAATATGTTCAACTTGCAGGATGGATTAAAGAAAAAATATCCGAAGAAGGATTAGAAAAAGGGGAAAAGTTTTATACGGAGCATTCTCTTTCTCAAATGTATAGTGTAAGTAGACAGACTGTAAGACAAGCAATAAACATCCTTATTAGTGAACAAATTCTTGAAAGCAGGCAGGGGAGTGGAACATATATTTCTACAAACATGCATTCGAAGAAGCATTCAAGTAAAATAATAGGTGTTATTGTTACATATTTTGATGAATATATATTCCCAAGTATTATAAATGGAATAGAATCTGTAATAAGCAGTAACGGATATAACATGCAACTTGCCAGCACGAGGAATGATGTGGAAAATGAGGCTAGGGCATTAAGGGCAATGCTTGATGCAGGAGTTGATGCCTTTATTATAGAACCGACTAAAAGTGCTCTGCCTAATGGAAACAAATATTTGTATGATGAAATTTCAAATAAAAATATACCGTTAATATTTTTAAATTCTTATTATCCGGAAATGGATTTTCCACATGTTTCTTTGGACGATGTAAATGCAGGATATTTAGCAACTAAATATTTGATAGACAATGGGCATAATAAAATTGCACTTTGCTTAAAATCAGATGATATCCAAGGACATTTGAGATACAGAGGAGCAATAGCTGCTGCCAATGATAACAACATTACAATATCAATGGAAAATATATTGTGGTTTACAACAGAAGATATTAAATATTTAAGCGAGGATAGCAACAGAATACTTAGGTATCTTAAAAACTGCACGGCACTTTTTTGTTATAATGATCAAATTGCAGCTAGAGTTTTAAAAATATTACAGGAGAAAGGATATGATCTTCCAAAAGATTATTCTATAGTTAGTATTGATGATGAAAAGCAAGCTGCTGCTTGTTCTCCGCCCCTTACAACAATAGAACACCCCAAAGAACTTCTTGGAATTGAAATAGCTAAATTAATATTTCGTCTTATTTCAGGAGAAAAATGTGATATCAGTATTAGCTTTGAACCTAAATTGGTTGAAAGAAATTCAGTAAAGAAAATTAATTAGTAAATTGTCCGTGTGGACACATATAAAAAGCATTTGAAGAAATATCAAATGCTTTTTTATATACTAGAAAAGTTGCGTAGCAATTTTTTAGTACAAATTAAGCTATTTGTACTAAAAAATAAAAAAATGTATTTAATTTTGTATTGACGATTACATAACATCCTATTATAATTAGTAATAAATGAATATTTTACATTTTTATGTTACTAATGAAATTTGGGACAAATTAATTATTAGGAGGTATTTATTATGCTTATAAACGGTGTAGAAAAACTTATGGATATAGACATAGAGCGAATCTACTTAGGCAATTTGTCAACTGTAGAGGATGACATTTCTCTTCCCATAAGAGGAGAAAATGGAACAGTTTTTAGCTGGCAATCATCTCATGACTACATATTGTCTAGAGAAGGAAAGGTATCGCGCCCTCATTTTGGTGCAGGTGACAGGAAGGTTGCTTTAATATTGACTGCAACAAATCAAGGTGTAACAAAAACAAAAACCTTTATGGCAAATGTATTAGAAAAAGAATATCCTTTTACAGTAAATTCAGTTTATCCAATTACTGTTTATACAAGAGCTGGCAAATTGCCTAATTTACCTTCTGTTGTGGTTGCTTCTAATAATCTTAATGAAGATATCGTTATTTTAGTTGAGTGGGAAAAGGCTGAACTGTGCATGGTTGAAAAGGAAAATGAATTTGTTGTTAAAGGTTTAGTAAAAGATAATGCTGTGGCTATGGCAACTGTTGTCGTTACTAATGATGAAAATTTACTAAATCCTAAGATAAATATTAAAAAAGAAGTACATGCTTACAATATTAAAGAAGTAAATTTGTTGCCTCAAAGTGATTTTTACAATCAACAGCAAAGAGTGCTTGAATGCTTATTAAACATCGATGATGAAAGTATGTTATATAATTTCAGAATGGCAGCAGGTTTAAGCACTGTGGAATCAAGCCCAATGACAGGATGGGATGCACCGGAATGTAAATTAAAAGGTCATACAACAGGTCATTATTTATCTGCTCTTGCACTGTGCTATGGGGCTACAGGAAATGAAAAAATCAAAAACAAACTTAATTATATGGTTGATGAACTTTATATATGTCAGCAAGAAATGGCTAAATATCCGGATAAGTTTGCCCCTGGGTTCTTAAGCGGATATGATGAAGAACAATTTGATCTTTTAGAGGAATATACTACATATCCGACAATCTGGGCACCTTACTACACATTTCATAAAATTATGGCAGGAATGAGAGACTGCTATATTATCGTTGAGAATTCTAAGGCCTTTAAAATTTTAAAAGAAATGGGATTATGGGTTTATAACAGATTAAGTAAGCTTACAAAAACCCATAGGGATAAAATGTGGTCAATGTATATTGCAGGTGAATTTGGCGGAATTAATGAAGTACTTACAGATTTATATATACTTACAAATGATGTGAGGTATCTAGTAACAAGTAAATATTTTGATAATGATAAGCTTTATTTACCAATGAAAATGAAGATAGATGCACTGGGGAATCTTCATGCCAACCAGCATATTCCTCAAATTATTGGTTGCTTGAGACAATTTGAAGCAACAGGAGAAAAGGAAAGATTTGAAATTGCAGATACATTTTGGAATTTTGTAACTCAAAATCATATTTATTCAATTGGCGGAACAGGTGAAACTGAAATGTTTAAACCTGCAAGGCAGATAGCGAGGTTTATATCAGAAAAAACAGCAGAAAGTTGTGCAAGTTATAATATGCTTAAGCTTACAGGAATGCTTTACGAGTATTATTCAGATTCAAAATACATGGATTACTATGAAATTACGGCTACAAATCACATTCTTTCCAGTGGAGAGAAAGTAGCTCCTACAGGTGGAAGCACATATTTTATGGGTGTAGATCCAGGAGCTCAAAAGAAATTTAATATTGCTGAAAATTCTTGCTGTCATGGGACAGGCTTTGAAAATCATTTTAAATATGGAGAATATATATACGCAAAATCAGAAAATTCATTGTTTGTTAATTTATTTATTCCGAGCAGGCTTCAAACAAATGATGCAGATGTTGAACTTTTAACTAAAATTAGTGAAACCAACTTTGATATCACTGTTAATGTTAAGGATCTTGACAATAAAATTCTCAAAATCAGAAAGCCTTTATGGGCAAAAGATATAACTGTAAAAGTAAACGGTTCACAAATGGGAGCTATTGTACAGGATGGTTATTTCACATTTGAAATGCAAAATGGAATTGTTGAATTATTGTGTACTTGTAATGGATACTTGTCAAAGTGTATTGACGATGAAAAAACAGTCAGCGTTTGTTGGGGTCCTTATGTTTTAGCTGCAATATCAAACAAATTGGAATTTATTACATTTGATATAAATGATGAGACTGTAGGTCAAAGTCTATTACATGATGGTAATTTAAATTTCACTATGCAAGACTATAAATTTTTTCCGTTAAATAGAATTAATAATGAAAATTATCACGTATACGTGAAAATAAAATAACTTATATGGAGGTACAACATGAGTATTAGCAATTATAAATTTTGGTTTGTAGTAGGTAGTCAGACACTATACGGACAAGAAGTACTAGACACCGTTGATTCACGCGGCAAGGAAATGGCACAAAAGATGTCTCAATCGGGTAATCTGCCATGGAGGCTAGAGTATAAAGGTACTGTAAAATCTGATGATGAAATACTTGAAATTGTAAAACAAGCAAATACAACACCTGAATGTGCAGGTGTTGTGACATGGATGCATACATTTAGCCCTAGCAAAATGTGGATTAATGGGCTTGTGAATTTACAAAAGCCATATTGTCATTTTGCAACACAATATAATCGTCAAATACCAAATGAAGAAATTAATATGGACTATATGAATCTTAATCAATCAGCACATGGAGACAGAGAGCATGGTTTTATTGCATCAAGGTTAAGAACTAAAAGAAAGGTTATTGCCGGTTACTGGGAGGATTCAGATGTTCAGCTTCGTTTAGGTAACTGGATGAGAAGTGCTGTAGGTGCATGCTTTAGCAAACAGGTTAGGGTTATGCGGTTTGGTGATAATATGCGACAGGTTGCAGTTACAGAAGGGGATAAAGTTGAAGCACAGATTAAGTTAGGATGGCAGGTTAATACATGGCCTGTAGGCGAGCTTGCAGAGTATATAAATAATGTTACTCCACAACAGGTGGATGATTTAATGAAAGAGTATAAAGAAAAATATGTATTTAACACAGATGATATTGAAGCCGTGAAATATCAGGCAAAATGTGAAATTGCAATTAAGCAGATGCTTGAAAGGGAAAATTGTATAGCTTTTAGCAATACCTTTGAAGATTTACATGGAATGGATCAACTGCCGGGGCTGGCAACACAAAGACTGTTGAGCGAAGGGTATGGATATGGAGCAGAAGGTGATTGGAAAATAAGTGCATTAACTGCCGTTATGAAGGCAATGGCTAAGGGGCTTGATGGCGGTACAGGCTTTATGGAAGACTATACATATGATTTAACACTAGGTAATGAGCTGTCTTTAGGAGCTCATATGCTTGAAGTATGCCCGTCTTTTGCGGCAAATAAACCTAAAATTGAAGTTCATCCATTAGGTATAGGCGGCAAAAATCCTCCTGCAAGACTAGTGTTTGAAGGTAAACCGGGAAACTCAATTGTTGTTACATTAGTTGATATGGGTGGACGATTCCGTCTTATATGTCATGATATCGAATGCGTTAAACCAATTTATGAAATGCCCAACCTTCCTGTTGCCAGACTTATGTGGAAAGCAACTCCTGATTTGCTGACAGGAGCAGAAGCATGGATTACAGCAGGTGGTGCACATCATGCGGTATTGAGTTATGATTTGAATGCAGAACATATTGCAGACCTTGCGGAAATTTTGGGAATAGAGTTTGTTCATATTTCAAAAGACACCACAATTACAAGCCTTAAAAACCAGCTCTTCCTAAATGATTTAGCATGGAAGATGCAAATGTAGGTGTTTAATATGT
>SWCH01002547.1_pt2 | contig 15156 bp, 19 predicted proteins | sample 4690051 | NCBI WGS metagenome assembly SWCH01 (sample SAMN10267282, study PRJNA491770) | bioreactor metagenome | isolation source: DHS bioreactor inoculated with | place: Japan: off Shimokita Peninsula | reverse complement strand
AATGATATGAAGGTAAGTCTCTGTGGAAAATAAGGGAATAAGGACATTCTTGTATGGTATTGATGTAGCATTTTTATGGACAGGTGTCTTTGTAGATAAAACCTACATTTTTTCGCCAATAGGATGGTGTTTAATTGTTGTATTGTAATGCGTCGCATAAGTAAATACTAATTATCTTGACATTAGTTTTAAGCGGACTGCCATATCAGCATGATGTAAAATATAAAAAGGTTTCGTAAATTATTAAATTTAAGGTAGAATATATGGTACGAAAATTATTTGTTTCAATATTAGTAATGTTCATTTTGATTTTCACTGCTTGTGGTTATGAAGAACAATTTAAATATGAGTTTCCCATTAGTAGAGCAGATATGGAAATGATATTAAAGCAGTGAAGCAATACCTCATATGTTCCTATAGTTTTGCTACTACACGACAAGGTAATCCTGTCATTTCTGCATATTTAACAGGATAAGTATTGGCAATAAACTCCTTACTGCTTTTGTTTGAAAGCAGTACTTCCAAATTGCAGATATTTTCAACAACGAAAGCATTTCTATCTGCACAGTATTGATCTATAGGCGTGTGCTCTGCTCCACGTCTGATTCCGGCGCAATCAATTCCTATGATTGAAATGTTCAAATCCAATAGTTTCTCAATTAATTGATTGGAAAGCTGTGGATGTTCCTTGAAGTAGCGTTTACTTCCATATCCTTCTTTTTCTATAAATCCTGTATGGAAAAAAACAGACATATCTGCTTTTATCTTTGAAATATCAATGTCCGATATTTCAATATCACGTCCCACAACTGTACTTACATTAAATACTATCGCATTTCGTTCCACATACTCTATAGGGAACTCCTTATTCATCACATCAAAGTGTGTGCCTAAATGACCTACCAAGGCTTTTTTTTCGTTTCCCTGCGCATCTACAATCATTTTAGGTGTAATTGAAACTGTTAAATCAATAAACAATGCTTTTACCTCTTTTCTTTTGACAATAATTTTATCTGCTCTCCTAAGTACGCATTAAATTCTTCGAAAAATGTGCAAATTTCAGAAAGCTCATCTTTGGAATATTTGTTAAAAAACTCGGAGTCCCGTTTTGCCCATATTTCGTGTCGCTTTGTATGTTCATAAAATAATTTTTCTCCCATTTTAGTTAATCGAAAGTAAATTTCTTTTTTATTGTCCTCTAGCGAATAGCTTTCTACTAAGCCCTGGTCTATTTGTTTTCTGGCCATTCTACTAATTGCACCGCGTGTCATTTTTAAATGATTAGCGATCTTTGTGACATTTGGTTTAACCAATGTTCCAATTGCGTCTATGCAGTGGATTTCAGAGTAGCCATAACCATGAAGAAATTCTTTTTCCGTTAATTTAGATAATAAATCTTGCTTTTCAAGGTGTTCAGCCAATAATGCAAGTATTGGATAATCCATAAACTCCTCCTAAAATTGTATCATTGACAATATTATAATATCATTTTGTTGTTTGGTCAACAAAATATTGTTGTTTAAACAACAATGTTGCAATATTATTCTGAACAAGAAATTTAAAGATCTGGTGGGCAGATTTACTTCTAACACAAAATAGCGTGGTAATATTTACGTAAAAATGTTATAATATTACATTACAATTAGATGGAAATAAATATAAGATAGGAGCACGAGGTATGTCACATTATTCTAAAGAATGGAATTGGAAAGAGGAAACAAGCCCAATATAAGGATAACTCTTTTGACTGTATTTTTGCTTATCATGTTATTTCACATACAGATACTATTGGAATGCATAAGATTTTATCAGAAATCAGTAGAATTTTGAAACCAAATGGAGAAATATATCTGACTCTATGTTCAAAAGAAACTTGGTCATTTAAAGATGCGGGATATCCAAAAATTGATGAGAACACTGTAATAAAAACTGGGGAAGGTCCTGAAAAAGGAATATCACATTTCTATGTTACATTACAAGAAATATTAAAATTATTTTCTGATTTTGAGATTGAGAAAATACGTCATACTGACGATTGTTATTTTGATGGAAAAGAACAGAACAGTAAACACTATTTTATATTGGCAAAGAACACTTTGTAAAATGAGCATAACTTGAGGTGGGTCTGATTGCAAGGCTTCACATAGATATACAAGTTAGTTATGAGGAGATGAAATGAACGGATTTCTTTTGTTAATTCCATTTATATTGATTAGATTTGGATTTTTAAGCATTTTAAATAAGGAAGGGTTAAAACGTGCGGCTTTATTCGCTCCTGTGATTGGTAGTGAAAAAGTAGCGTACTCGTTTTATCAAATTTCTAACATTCTGTTTTTTATTTACTTATTTTTCCTTAAGATTACAAATGACCCAAAGTGGTTTTATGCAGGTTTGGTTATATATGGGTTAGGAGTATTGCTGTGTCTTGCATCAGTATTCAATTTTTCTAAACCTGCGGAGAATGGCATCAATCTAATAGGATTATATCGGATTTCTCGTAATCCGATGTATGTGTCATATTTTATTTATTTTTTAGGTTGTGTACTGCTTACTAGGTCATGGATATTATTTATTATATTAATGGTCTTTCAAATATCAGCACATTGGATTATCTTGTCTGAAGAAAGATGGTGCATAAAGAAGTTTGGAATAGAGTACAAAAATTATATGAACAAAGTAAGGCGCTATATTTAGGGGTTAATATAGACTAAAAGTTCATATATATTTAGAGCGTAGCGAGTTTTTCTGACAATTTATAATTCATATATGTGCTTGGAGGAAATAAGGAGGAGTATGATAAAACGTAATAAAATATATATTCTTTTAATTATTATTGTTGTTATTTTAATATTTGCTTTTCGTATAGATATAAAAGTGGTCAAATATAATATTAAGAGTGATAAGGTTACTGATACTATAAAAATTGCCTTAGTTACTGACTTGCATAGTTGTGACTACGGTGAAAATCAAGAGAAATTGTTGAGCAGACTTTATTCTCAGGAACCAGATATTATTTTACTTGGGGGAGATATAGTTGATGATAAATTAGCGCAAAATAAAGCAAGGGAATTTCTTTCTGCTATTTCTGAAAAATATCAGTGTTTTTATGTATCTGGCAATCATGAATATTGGAGTGGAGACATAGACAATATAAAATCGTTAATTGAGAATTATGGTATTCATGTACTTGAAGGTAATAGTATTACCATGGAAATAAAGGGGCAAACAGTTGATATTTTTGGAATAGATGATCCAGAGGTAGGAGATATAGAATTCAATCAGCAGCTAAAAAATTGCGGCGATAATATTAATGATTCTGTTTTTTCCGTTTTACTTTCTCACAGACCCGAACGCGTCAAAAATTATGAAAAGTATAAATTTGACTTAATTTTATCTGGTCATGCTCACGGCGGACAATGGCGTATTCCTGGTGTATTGAATGGATTGTTAGCTCCTAATCAAGGATTTTTTCCTAAGTATGCGGGTGGATTTTATCAACTTGACAATACATCAATGATAGTTAGTCGTGGACTTGCAAGAGAAAGTACGCGTATACCTCGAATATTTAATAGACCTGAAATTGTTATTATCAATGTCATAGCTAATGACAGTCTATGAAGACGTGAGATAAATTTTAAAATTTAAATCTTTTATTTTACTTTTTATAAAACTATAATTTAAAAGGAGATTTGAATGAAGAATAAAAGGAATATATATAGTAGGGGATTAAGAAAAAGTCTTAAATACATTTTTGTTGCTTTAGTTCTTTTGTTCTTGCTATGTTTTGTAACTTATACATTTTATTCCAGATTTTATTCGCAAAAATCTTATACAGCTGTACAATTAGGAATAGATGAAATAATAAGCAAGAGTGATGCAGATAATGATGGAATAGATGATTATTCGGATATATTGCTTGGTGCAAGAAAATATATTAGAACAAAACCTAAATATAAAAGCAAATATTATTATGGTGGTTATCCTGATGACGGTTATGGAGTTTGTACTGATGTAATTTGGAATGGGTTTAAGTACAGCGGATATGATTTAAAAAATATGATTGATACTGACATTGCAAATAATTTAGAAGCATATCCAACCATTACATCACCGGAACCGAATATAGATTTTCGACGTGTTAGAAACTTGAAAATATTCTTTGACAGAAATGCAGAAATTTTAACCACAAAATTAACTAATCCAGAAGAATGGCAGGCAGGCGATATTGTTGTTTTTTCAAATCACATAGCGATATGTTCTGATAAGCGCAATAAAGAGGGGTATCCATTTATTATTCATCACGGTGATAGGGGAGCAAGGGAAAAAAATGAAATTAGAAATTACACAATAGTAGGGCATTACCGATGGAATGGTATGTCAATCGAATAATTATATGACATGTGATATGCTAATTTACTGATATTTCTAATGTTTCTAATAAATAAGATTGTCATATTTTATATTGACAAATTATGATAATAATAAAACGAAAAATATCCAATAAAATATACAGTTGCAAAAAAAATATAAATAAAATATAATTGATTTATGATCCCTTAGTTGAGAGCATGAGATTCTTATAAAAGAAAGACAAGCTATGCTGATTTTTATTTTAAAAATCAGAAAAAAATATATTATAAAATACCGGAGGATAAATAGTTGAAAGCTTATGATTTAATTAACAAAACAGAATTAGAAGTTACATATGAAAGTCTTATAAATTTAATGCATGAAAACAGACAAATTGATTTAATTCTTAATGAACAGGTAACTGATGAAGATGGTTATCTTACTTGGGATGCAGAACATTGGACAACAGTAGATTCAAAGAGATTTATGAGATGTTATTCTTTAGGTGACAGACAACTAAGAGATTTTACTTCTCACAATATATATGACTTGAAAAATGATTTTAAGCCAGAAAAAGCAAAAGAAATTCAAATAAACTAATATAATTAAACCGCAAATTTGCGGTTTTTACTTTATCTATTGTAATGTTATGGGTTTTAATTAAAGAAATGATTTAATTAAATTGTATACTTAATCTATTTAAAATTATTGAATAGGAGATTTTTAGGTGTAATTTGTGGTTTAACATATGTTCAAATCATATTATCTGGAAAAAGCTATAAAGAAGCAAGAACTGGTGCAATAATATCTGTAACACTTTTACCTCCTGTTGGATTGGGAGGAGTGCTAATTGGTATGTATATGAAGTTGAATTATCCATTAAAATTCAAATAATAAAACTGATATTGAACTTTTAAATCATTAAATTAATTTTAAATTGAGTAAAGCTTTAATTTGATCAAATCAAATTAAAGCTTTTATTTTAACTATTAGTGGTTAATATAGACTATCTGGGGTAGGTTGTTTTTTATTTCTTTCCACTTTAATTATAACACAAAAAAAATTGAAAGTATAGACTTTTAGTTCTTATTTGCAAGTGCTATAATGCATAATAAAGTTAATGCAATTTGGTGGAGAGATTTGATAATGTAGGCATAATACTCCGGTAATTGTTTTAACTCGAAGGCATAATTAAAATATAAAAGGAGTGTATCAGTATGAATGACAAAAAAGATGTTTTAGATAATGGTCCTTTTTTTCATGGTACTAAAGCAGAACTAAAACTTGGAGATTTATTAGAGGCACAACACTTATCAAATTATCAGGATAAAAAATCAAACTATATTTATTTTACTGGAACATTAAATGCTGCTAAATGGGGGGCTGAATTAGCGAAATCTAACTTAAAGGAAAGAATTTACATTGTAGAACCATTAGGTGAATTTGAAAATGACCCGAACTTAACTGACAAAAGATTTCCCGGAAATCCGACACGTTCGTATAGGTCTAAATCTCCTTTGAAAATAATAGCCGAATTAGGTTCATGGGAAAGACATTCCGATGAAGAAATAAATAATATGCTTTCATCTTTAAAAAAGTTAAGTGATGAAGGAAAAAATGTAATATATGATTAATCTATAAAGATACAATTCGCGACATTACAAGGCTTCTTTTCATCCTGTGAAAGGCTTTGAAGAGTTAAACTTAACTCAAAAACTACCCTATTACTGATGTATTTTTAATTGGAAAGTTTTTATAAATAATATTGTGGAACCTTATCGAAATTTCACCGTCTAATATATTATGAAATGCATGCATAATTATAAAAAAGGAGAAATTTATGAAAAAGTTACATTTAATATTATTGACATTAATCCTAGTAATTAGCTTTACTGCATGTCAATCGAAAGATGTGGATACAAATCCAATTGAAAATAGCAATCTTGAAGGAACTCTTGAGAGTATTTTAGATGAGATATATGAAACAGCTGATGTTGATGATTCGTTTAAGGATTATATTAAAGATGGGTTACAAACTACAGAAATTACAGAAGAAAATGCTAAATATTTTCTTGGCAAAGAAGGTGTTGAATTTGAAGAAGCAATAGCTTCTGAACCTATAATGTCATCATCTGCATATTCTTTATGTTTAATTAGAGCTAAGGAAGGTGCAGATATTGAAAAGATAAAAACAGATATTAAAGAAAATGTAGATCCTAGAAAATGGGTATGTGTAGGGGTTGATCCTAATAATGTTATAGTTGACAATATTGGCGATGTTGTAGTTTTGGTTATGAGTGATGATGTTGGAAGTGCTTTGCATGATGCATTTCTTCAATTAAAGGAAAAATAAAATGCTATTCTCAAGTATTAGCTTTATTTACTACTTCTTACCAATAGTCTTATTGCTATACTTTTTAGTGCCTTTTAAGATTAAAAATTTTATTTTACTTGCTTCTAGTTTGTTTTTCTACTTTTATGGAGAGCCAATATATTCAATTTTAATGATAGTATCATCTTTATCCGGATATCTTCATGGATTGTGGATTGATAAATCTAGAAAGAGCAGATATGCGAAATTACCGCTTATCTGCTCAATTATTTTTAGTCTAGGCATTTTGTTATATTTTAAATATACAGACTTTCTAATTGAAAATATAAATTGGCTATTTAATTTAGAACTAAATTCTTTAAAAATAGTATTGCCTATTGGGATTAGTTTTTATACTTTTCAAATTTTATCTTATACAATTGATGTATATAATGGCAATGCTAAGGTACAGACTAATTTTTTAAATTTTGCTGCATACGTATCTTTGTTTCCGCAGCTCATAGCAGGACCTATAGTAAGATATACCACTGTTGAACATGAGTTATCACAGCGTAAACATACATTTGGAAATTTTGCCTATGGAGTTAATCGCTTTATTGTTGGGTTATCTAAAAAGGTGCTATTTGCTAACACATTAGGAGAATTGGTGCAAATTTTTTCGAATTTAGATGAAAGCACAATATTATTTTATTGGATTGCTGCAATATCTTATATGCTTCAAATTTATTACGACTTTTCAGGATACAGCGATATGGCAATAGGACTAGGACGTATTTTTGGGTTTCATTTTCTCGAAAACTTTAATTATCCTTTTGTCTCTAAAAGTATTACTGAATTTTGGAAAAGGTGGCACATTTCTCTTGGAACATGGTTTAGAGATTATTTGTATATACCTATGGGTGGAAATCGTGTAAGTACAGTCAAATGGATTAGAAATATTTTTGTTGTATGGTTCTTAACAGGCTTTTGGCATGGCGCTAATTGGAACTTTATAATTTGGGGATTATATTTTGGGACATTTTTGAGTTTAGAAAAATTTCTGCTTAAAACAATTTTAAATAAGTTACCATCTATTGTAGGGCATATATACACCCTGTTCTTTGTATCAATTAGTTTTGTAATATTTAAATCAAATAATATAACTGAATGTATTGAATTCATTAATGGAATGTTTGGAATTTTAAATATACCCTTCTCAAATGCGGTAACAGATTATTATTTAAGAAGCTATAGATTTATACTTATTATTGCTGCTCTCGGAGCAACTCCTTTAACTGTGAAAGTAATAAAGAACATTAAATGCAGCAAAAAAGGTGAATATGTTTTAAATATTTTAGAACCTATATTTCTGATATCATTGCTTTTGCTAATTACTGGTTATTTAATTGATGGATCCTTTAATCCGTTTTTGTATTTTAGGTTTTAGAATTGAGGTAGTAGCATGAAAAATAATATAAAAAATATAATAGTGTCTATTAGCTTTATTATGATAATTTTGGGCTTTATGTTAGCTAATATTTTAATACATGATAATGAGTTTTCTCATAGTGAAAGACGCAGACTTATTACAATTCCAAGTTTCTCTGTACATAAACTTTTAAAAGGAGAATTGATTGGTGAGTTTGAAAAATATTCTTTAGACCAATTTGTACTTCGGGATGAATTCAGAGGATTAAAGTCTATGGGAAAATATTATTTGTTTAATCAAAAAGACAATAATAATATTTATATAATCAATGGGATAATTGAAAAAATGCAATATAAATTAGATGAAAAATCTGTATTTAATGCAGCTGAAAAACTTAATGAAATATATGAAAAATATCTCAAGGGTAAAAACGTGAATTATGCAATAATCCCAGATAAGAATTATTTTATAGCTGCTCAAAGTGGTTATTTGACAATAGATTATGACAGAATTATAGAGATTATGGAACAAACTGCCCAAAACATGAAATATATCGATTTGTTTGAATCTTTAACTATAGAAGACTATTACAAAACCGACATTCATTGGAGACAGGAAAAGATTATTAAAATCGCTGATTTATTACTAAAAGAATTAGGAAATAGTGCAAAAGCCTCCAAAGTAGAATATATTGAGCATAAGCTTTACCCGTTCTATGGATCTTATTATGGGCAATCAGCTCTTAAGATAGAGCCAGATGATATGTTTTATTTAACAAACAGAATTATTGAAAATGCCGTGGTATTTGATTATCAATCAAATACCTTCAGCAAAGTGTATATGACGGATTTATTTAATGGAATGGATTCCTATGATATATTCTTATCTGGTGCGAAGCCCTTGATTACTGTTTATAATGAAGGTTGTAAAAATAATAAAGAACTTCTGTTATTTCGAGATTCATTTGGAAGCAGTATAGCTCCGCTATTAATTGAAGGATATTCTAAAATTACTTTAATTGATTTAAGGTATATATCGACTGATTTATTAGAAAACTATATAGATTTTTCGCAAGAACAAGATGTACTATTTTTATATAACACACATATTTTAAACAATAGCTCAATGTTAAAATAATTAATAGGTTATAATACCTCAATAAAATTTAGATGCAAAATACTGTGTTATTTAAAGCTTTAATTGTCCTTTTGTTTATGTTCACTTGACAATAACACCTTTTGCAGAAAAATTGATAGAAAACATAAAATGAAATAAATAAAAATTATCGATGAAATGGTATGAATAAATGATGTATTTTAATATATGATATTATCAGGAGGATTTAAATATGATTTTCTCAATTCCAATTAAAAGTACTATTGATTCACGAAGATCAGCACGTAGTTTTAAAATGATTTCTGTTGAAGGTGTTGTTATAGAATCTATTCAAGACTTTATTAAGTCATTATCAGTTCCTTTTGAACATAATGTCGAGATTAAGCTCTTTAATGCTAATCCTACAAAAACTCTTTATGTAACCATGTTATCTCCACCAGATAACATGGCTTTTGTGGCAGAAACTGATATCGCCTCAATCTCAAAGGTTGGTTTTATTGGAGAGTTGTTAATTCTTTTTGCACAAAGCAAAGGTCTTTCAACCTGTTGGTATGGGCACTATAAGTTATCAGAACTGGAAGGTTTAATGCCCCATTTGCAATCTACGGATCAATTAAAAGAGTCAAACATGGGTTATGGATATTCCAAAGGTGTAACCACCGGCAGACGGGTAATATGTATTACGCCTCTAGGATATTATGAAGATGGTGGACTTCGTCTTATGGACAGAATTACTAAAAAGACTTCGAGTTTCAAACGTAAAGATATTATAGATTTGCTTGAAAATCCAAATGATTATGATAAGCTTTCAAATGATGTTTTATATGCCCTTGATTTAGGACGAAAAGCGCCATCTGCTGCAAATTCTCAAATGTGGAAATTTGCTTTTGAAAATAGTTTTAAAACAATTACTGTTTCTATGCCAGTGGGATATAAACATTTCAAATGGGAACACCCAAACGTTGATATAGGTATTTGCGCATGTCATGTCTGGCTTGGGCTAATTGACAGGGGATACAATCCTAGTGTGAAAGTTAGTGAAGATTCTGGGAGAGCTATTTGGCAAATTTCAATATAAACAATAAATATATAGTATAAATATAGAGCAACGGTGTCAATTGACGAGAATGGAACTGCAATTGAAACACCTATAGAAGTACCTAAATATGATTATCCTAAGCAGCCTTTTATAAGAATAAAAGATGAAGAGTGGACGAATGTTTATAAAGAGATATATTTACTTAATTGTTCATAGGCATTCTATATTTTGTAGATAAATTTACAAAATGTAAGTTTAAATTTATTTTTTGTGGGATACTATACTGATAACATTTTTAATAGGAGAAATTAGTATGGTAGGTATTTTTTTTGCATTGATAGCTGGATTGTTAATGAGTGTTCAGGGTGTTTTTAATACTCGTGTTATGGATTCATCAAATATGTGGGCTACAAATAGTTGGGTGCAATTTACAGCTTTTGCTGTAAGTATAAGCGTATGGTTCTTTAATGGTCATGAAAGTTTATTTTCAGTTTTTAATGTCAGCAATAAATTATATTTATTTGGCGGTGTTATAGGTGCATTTATTACATTCACCGTTATTAAAAGCATATCAGGTTTAGGACCTATATATGCTACAATGTTAATATTATTAGCTCAACTAGTGGTTTCATGCATAATTGAAATGTTTGGATTGTTCGGCACTGAGAAGTTGTGTTTTGAATGGAGCAAGATAATTGGTGTAGCCCTTATGGTTGCTGGTATTATTATTTTCAAGAGGTAGTTTTATACTTTTATCGTAGTTGATAAATTTATGTATTGCTAATATTTAATTCTTGTCTTGTTATTTCTAGATTTCTAAGGCTGCTGCAATAACCTTTCATTAATATGACTATAGGATTTATTACACGATCGAAAGGTCGTGTTTTTTTTTGTTCATTTTTAATGAGAGCAAATAAAAGGATTGGAGTGATAACTATGAGAAAATTAAATAAGGAAGAAAAAAATAATAGCATTCTATATAACTGATTGAGATTAAGTGTGAATCTCAATCAGTTATGTAAATTAAAGAGACCGGATAAAAAAGTGATTCTTTATAATAATAGTAAAAAAATGGAAGGTGTTATATTATCTTACTAGAGCAATTGGAGGAGTTTGATTGATTTTACAAGAAGTGATACCATTCAAACTGGAGTTAAAAAGTAGTTTTTAGTGCATTTATTTATATATTATGATAAAATATGCTTGGTGAATTGCTGTTACACATTTCTTATTCAAAGAATTGTTTAGCACAAATATTATTGGTAAAGGTAAATCAGTAGTAATTGACAGACAAAATAATTCAGTTATAGCTTATGGAATAGAACATGCAAAAGTATAATCATATTATTGGAAAGACTTTGGATGGTGTAGCATTAGCAATTAAGAGATTTAAGATTGATAAAATTTGAGGGTAATGGCAAATATATGAGATTGTTTAGGTGATATAGCCACAATTTTTAGGAGAATGTGATGAGATTTCAAAACGCTCCAAAAACGAAACGCCTTGGTTGACGGAACACCGGTTTGAGATAAATTAAATGTCGAAAAAACTTAGCTGCTATGTTATAATTAATACAGCTTTTTACAAAAGTTAGCCAATGTAGCAATTATTGAAAATATAAGATTTAATGAATTTAATAGTGCGCTTGAGATAAAGGATTTTATAAACGCGTATAGAAAAATATTAATCTTGAGATAGAGGTGAATGAGTTGACAGAAGAATTAATTAGAAATAATAACGGAAGAGTACAACGAGCAGAACTGCATCGTAAAATATGGGCAATAGCTGATGATGTTCGTGGTGCAGTAGATGGATGGGATTTCAAGCAATATATTTTAGGAATTCTTTTTTATCGTTTTATTTCAGAAAATATGACAGATTATTTTAATAAAGCTGAACATGAGGCAGGTGATTTAGATTTTGATTATGCTGAACTTTCTGATGATGAGGCAGAACAAGATTTTCGCCCCAATACTGTGGAAGAAAAGGGTTTTTTTATTTTGCCCACAAAATTATTTAAAAATGTTGTAAAATCTGCTAAAATTAATGAAAACTTAAATACAGATTTGGCAAATATATTTAAAGACATAGAATCAAGCTCTGTTGGGTTTACATCAGAAGGGGATATTAAAGGTCTATTTGATGATTTAGATATGACAAGTAACCGCTTAGGTGGTACAGTTGCTGAAAAAAATAAACGTTTAGCAAATATTTTAACAGGAATTAATGAAATAAATTTTGGAAAATTTGAAGATAATGATATTGATGCTTTTGGGGATGCATATGAATATTTGATTTCTAAATATGCAAGCAATGCGGGGAAAAGTGGAGGCGAATTTTTTACTCCACAAACCGTGTCTAAATTATTAGCTCGCTTAGTTATGGAAGGGAAAGATAAAATAAACAAAGTTTATGATCCGGCATGTGGTAGTGGATCATTATTATTACAGATGAAAAAGCAGTTTGAAAAGAATATTATCGGAGAAGGTTTTTTTGGTCAAGAAATTAATATGACCAATTTTAACTTAGCTCGTATGAATATGTTCTTGCACAATATTAATTATAATTATTTTAGTATTAAACGTGGGGATACTCTTTTAAATCCTTTACATGGAAAAGAAAAGCCCTTTGATGCTATCGTTTCTAATCCACCATACTCTATAAAATGGATTGGAAATGATGACCCTACACTTATAAATGATGAACGATTTGCTCCTGCAGGGAAGCTTGCACCTAAATCAAAAGCAGACTTTGCTTTTATTATGCACAGTTTAAATTATTTATCTAGTAGAGGTACTGCTGCAATTGTATGTTTTCCGGGCATATTTTATCGTTCGGGTGCAGAGCAGGTAATCCGTAAGTATCTTGTAGATAATAATTTTATAGAATGTATAATAGCTTTACCTGAAAATCTTTTTTTTGGCACAAGTATTGCTACTAATATACTGGTTCTTGCGAAAAATAAAAAGGAAAATAAAATTTTGTTTATTGATGCCAGCAGTGAGTATAAAAAAGAAACAAATAACAATGTATTAACCGAATCAAATATTGAGAAAATAGTATCTGCTTTTCGAGAAAAAATGACACATGAGTATTTTACTAAGCTGGTTGATAACAGTAAAATTGTTGAGGAAGATTATAATCTATCTGTTTCAACATATGTAGAAAAGGAAGATACAAGAGAAAAAATTGATATTAATAAATTAAATGCTGAAATTGCTGAGACCGTTATTAAAATTGATGAACTTAGAGCTGCAATTGATGAAATTGTAAAGGAGCTAAGCTAATGAATGATGAAATAATTATTTATAACACAGATGATGGACTTACAAAAGTTGAGTTGCGTTTGAAGGATGGTACTGTCTGGTTATCTCAGTTAGAAATAGCCGAACTTTTTCAAACAACCAAGCAAAATATAAGTAAGCATATTAAGGCTATTTTAGATGATGGAGAGTTAGATGAAGATCGAACTGTCAACTATCAGTTGACAGTTCAGAATGAAAGTGGACGTAAAGTTTCAAGAAACATAGCTTTTTATAATCTTGATATGATTCTTGCAGTCGGATATCGTGTAAGGTCAGTAAGAGGAGTAGAATTTAGAAGATATGCTTCAACAATTTTAAAAGAATATATTATTAAAGGCTATGCAATGGATGATGATCGTCTTAAGAATCTTGGCGGTGGAAATTATTTTAAGGAATTATTGGATAGAATTCGTGATATTCGTTCAAGTGAAAAAGTATTTTATCGTCAGGTTCTGGATCTATTTGCAACAAGCATTGATTATAATAAAAATTCCAATGATGCAAAGCTGTTCTTTGCTACAGTTCAAAATAAGATGCACTTTGCAATACACAATCATACAGCTAGTGAATTAATATATTCACGTGTTAATAGTGAAAAAGAATTTATGGGACTGACTACTTTTAAAGGAGAACTTCCTACTCTAAATGAGGCTAAAACAGCGAAAAATTACTTGAGTGAATCTGAATTAAGAGGTTTAAATCAATTAGTATCAGGATATCTCGACTTTGCAGAGAGACAAGCAGAACGGCAAGTTGCTATGACTATGAAAGATTGGATAAATCATGTGGATAGTATTTTAAAGGCCAGTGGTGAAAATGTATTAAAAGATAGTGGGAAAATAACTCATCGGGATATGAGTTATAAAGTAGATATGGAATACAAGAAATACAAACAGAAAGTACTTACTCAAGTAGAAAAAGACTATCTTGAAGAACTTAGACGTATAGAAAATATTGCGAAAGGAGGGGGAATTGGTGATGGACAAAATAGGTGATTTATTGAAGGATGTTAAAATTGAGTGGAAGTCACTTGGAGAATTAGGTTTTTTCTATAGAGGATTAAATGGAAAAGTGAAAGAGGATTTTATAAGAGGAAATTCTAAATTCATTACATATATGAATGTGTTTTCTAATTTATCCATAGAAGTAGATGTTAGCGATACCGTAAGGATTGGCAAAAATGAAAAGCAAAATATTGTACAGTATGGTGACGTTATTTTCACGGGATCGTCCGAAACGTTAGAAGAATGTGGAATATCATCTGTTTTAACTGTAAATATAGATGAAAAACTGTATTTAAATAGTTTCTGTTTTGGATTCAGGTTTTTTGATAATAAATTATTCATTCCTGATTTTACAAAATATATTTTTAGGTCTAATGAAGTAAGAAAGCAGATTATAAGAACAGCAAATGGAGTAACACGTTTTAATATTTCAAAAAAAAATATGGAAAAAGTAAAAATACCAATCCCTCCACTTGAAATTCAAGAAAAGATTATAAAAAGACAATATGAATATTATCGAGAAAAACTCTTGACATTTGATGTAGAATGTGGTAACACACACACACACACACACACACACACACACACACACACACACACA
>SWCH01001378.1_pt1 | contig 15200 bp, 17 predicted proteins | sample 4690051 | NCBI WGS metagenome assembly SWCH01 (sample SAMN10267282, study PRJNA491770) | bioreactor metagenome | isolation source: DHS bioreactor inoculated with | place: Japan: off Shimokita Peninsula | reverse complement strand
AAATTATTATTTATGCTTTACTAATTATTTTTGGATTTTTAATATTAAAGAATTTTGTTGCTAGATATGTAATTAAATTTCTGAAAAAAATTTCTGAAAAATATAAATTTAAAGGATTGGCATTAATGGTAGATTCTTTAGAGAGTCCACTTAGAAATTTCTTTTTATATACCGGAATTTATTTTGCACTTTCAATTTTACCCTTAAATCCTAAAATATCATTATTCATCTATAGGGTATTTAGAACATGTATTATTATAACAATAACACAATGCTTGTTGAATTTAGTGACAGCATATTCAGTTATATTAGGAGATAATATAACATTTAAGGAAGAAAAGCCGTTAATTTCTAAAACATTATTTCCGCTTTTATCTAAAATATTAAAGGTTTTAATAATGGTCTTAGCTATAGTTTTTATAGCTTCTGAGTTTGACTTTAAGCAGTTAGGCAGTATTCTTGCAGGTGTAGGAATAGGAGGTGCTGCTATAGCTTTGGCATCTCAGGATTTAATTAAAAACTTCTTTGGAGGTTTTATTGTTCTGACAGATAGGTCATTTGATGTTGGGGATTATATAAATATAGACTCAACAGAAGGAACAGTAGAAGAACTGGGTCTAAGAAGTACTAAAATAAGAACACTGGGGCAAGAACTGGTAGTTGTACCAAATTCTAAATTTACTAGCAGTGCGGTAATGAATTATACCAAAAGAAGTCAAAGGAGAGTAAGCTTCAGAGTTGGAGCTACATATGATACATCATCAGAAAAATTAAAAATACTAATTGATAAAATAAAAAATATGTTGGAAATGCATGCGATGGTTAAAGGCGATTCAGTAATTGTGAAGTTTGACAATTTTGGTTCGAGTTCTTTGGATATATGGGTTCAATGCATGGTCAATACCGGAAACTATGGAGAATTTCTTAGTATTAAGGATGAAATAAACTTTAATATTATGAATTTATTTGAAGAGGAAGGTGTATCATTTGCTTTCCCAAGCATGAGCGTATATATGGAAAAAAATATTTAATATAATAGAAGGACCACGTGGTCCTTCTATTATATTAAATTGTTAAATTATGAATAATTAAATAAACTTATTTACTTTATTCCAAATATTTAGTAAAATCTATAAAAGGAGGTATAATATAATATGAAATGTCCAAAATGCAGCTTTTATGATAGTAAAGTAATTGATACAAGACCTACAGAAGATGGATTTAAAATTAGACGCAGAAGAGAATGTACTGAATGTGGACATAGATTTACAACCTATGAAAAAATAGAAGAAACTCAAATTGTAGTTATAAAAAGAGATGGAACACGACAAGGCTACAATAGAGATAAAATTATTAATGGACTTATTAGAGCTTGTGATAAAAGATCTGTGACACTGGAACAAATAGAAAATATAGCTGATAAGGTTGAAAAGCAACTTTATAACGAATTTCAAAATGAAGTTTCTACAGAGGTTATAGGAGAAGCAGTTATGAATGAATTGCAGAATGTAGATGATGTTGCTTATGTAAGGTTTGCTTCAGTTTATAGACAATTTAAAGATATCAATACTTTTATGGATGAATTGGAGAGAATTCTAAATGAAAGGAAAAAATAAAACGAATATAAGTTACTACCGGTATGAGAAAGGGGTAAAATCATGTATATAAATAAAGATGTATTAAATATAACAAAAGGCAACACTAAGATGATTGACACTGAATTTGGAAGAATGGAAATTGAGAGGATTGAAGCTGGAAAGCTAAAATTAGTAACAGGAAAAATTATTGCAACAGACCCAATTTTATTGTACGATGACCAATGCTATTCTAGGCATGTTACACCAGGAACATATACAGTTTATATCTATAATGGCAAAATTGAAAAAAGAAAAACACAAACGGTTCTGGCAGAGATTAGATTTAATGAAAATATACCTGTAAAATGGGAAATGGCATTATTTAAGGGTGAAAATTCAAGTGGCTTTGCATCTGACGAATTTATGGGATACGAAGTTGAAAATGGACTGGGCTGTTTTATGGATGAACATGTAATGAATATTTTAGATATTTTAGATGAAGATGAATTAGAAAAATACGAAAATAATATTAAGGATACAATTAGGCAAAGTGATAAATCGTGGGCAGATATTATTATTGATAAAAAAACCGGCAGCAATATAATAGTTTTTGCAAGTGGTTGGAATACAGGAGTTTTTCCTACATATTATGGGTTTGATAAAAATAATAAGCTGGTAAAACTAGTTACAGATTTTATGGTAATAGAAGCATGAAAAAATACTGTTTAAATATTAAATAAAGGCAATATAAATTATTTTAAAAATTGTATATTGCCTTTAAAATAATATAGAGCTACATTAGTTTCCTCTTTTTAAAAAAGATGATGCTTATAATTACCACTGATATGCACAAAATGGTTACAAAAATATATCCATATGTCCATTTGAGTTCAGGCATATGTACAAAATTCATACCGTACCATCCGACAATTAGAGTTAAGGGAGAAAATATTAACGTAATAACGGTAAAAAGTCTCATAATATTATTTAAATTTATATCTAGTTGAGATTGATAAGACTCTCTAACTTGAGTAATGTAATCCCTTAAATTTCCTACCTTTCTATTAAGACGCTCAATTCGGTTTAACAATATAGTGAAAAAAGCAATAGAATTTTCATCAAGTAAATGATTTTGATTTTCTGTTAAATCTTCCACTATGTCAAGCAATGGTTCATAATGCTTTTTTAAAAATAAAAGCCTATTTTTTAGAGATAAGATATCAGAAATATAATCTTTTGTTTTACCTTGAATTACATCCTCTTCAACATCAGATATTTCAATTTCAAGATTAGAAAGAACTTTAAAATCATTAACTGTTAATTTATCAATTAAGTTATATAAAATCTTTTCAAAACTTAAGCTTAAAGTTCCTTTTGATATAACATCGTCTTTTATTTCCTTAAATATTTTTAAATTACACTTAGAAACAAAAATTAAATATTTTTTTGTTATGTAAAAATCTAATTCATTTATTTTAAAATAGTTTTGTATATCACCAATAATATTTACAATTCCAAAATCATAGTCTGCATATATTTCTATTTTAGGAGTATCCTCGTTATGCATACAGTCAAAAATGGTTTGATGATTAAATTTGAATAATTTATTGTTCTTTTGGAGTTCTTCTGGAGTCATTATGATCCAATACTTATCTTTGCTGTCTTTTATAGAAGATTCAAAAGATGTTTCAATTAAATTTTTATTGTCTATTTTATAAACCTTCAATATTTCACCTCAAATAATATTAATTTGTATAAAACTGATACAATATTATTTTATCAGCTTTATATGTACATGTAAATTAATAATGTATTAATTTGTAAAATTATAAAAAAAACATGTAGAAAAAAGCATATACAAACTTGAAAATAATTTAAATAAATGATAAAATAACAATTATATTTAATTATAAAATAAAAGGAAAATTATGAAAAGAAAAATAAATAAATACGACATGATCCTAATAGTTTTTATAATAATGGTAAGCAGCTTTTTTATATTTTACAATGGCAGAAATGTTACATATTCAAATACTAACAAAGCTGTTATATATTCTGAAGGTGAAATAATTGGTGAATATGTTTTAGCGGATAGTTATAAAAATGAATTTACAGTTGAGACTTCTAATGGATACAATGAAATAAAAATTGAAAATGGAGAAATATGGATAGAAGATGCTAATTGTCCAGACAAATATTGTATTCATCAGGGTAAAATTAGTGGTCACGGAGAAAATGTTGTATGTCTACCAAATAAGTTGATAATTAAGGTAGAGTCTGATAATAAAAATAAAGAAGTTGATTTTATAGCTCCATAGGGCTAGATGAAAAGAAAAGAGCTAAATTTATGAATAAATTAAAAAGATATATTTTTTTGTCTCTGTTAACTGCCGGAGCTATGATACTTAGCATAATAGAAGGAATGATTCCCCTTCCGTTTATAGCACCGGGTGCCAAGCTTGGGTTAGCTAATATTGTTACACTTACAGTTGTAGTAATATTTGGTTTTAAAGATTCCTTGCTGGTTGTTATTTTAAGGTGTATACTGATGATGTTTGTTGCAGGTAATCCAATAAACTTTATATATAGTGTTACAAGTGGAATGTTTAGCGTAATAGTTATGTATATGGGTCTAAAATATACAAATAAATATTTTAGCCTTATAGGAATAAGTGTTTTAGGTGCAATAGCTCATAATGCTTCTCAAATAACAGTTGCGGCTATTATGCTTGAAAATTTAAGTATGTACACGTATTTGCCAATAATGTCCTTGGTAAGCATATTTACAGGATGTTTTGTTGGATATACTTCTATTTATATAACAGATAATTTAAATAAAAATTTATTGAATAAGACGAAAGAGGTATAAAATGAAAAGGGGTAATTCAATTTATTTTGTAATATTGATATTGGTAGGGTCAATAATTGGAAGTATATTAGGTAAGGTTTTTTCGGACTATATTCCTATTTTAAATTATGGAGAAACAATTAGCTTTGGTCCAACGACTTTAGATTTAAATATTATTACTTTAACATTAGGATTTAGTGCAAATTTAACATTAGCAGGAATAATTGGAATAATAATAGCAATAATAGCTTATAGAAAGTTATAGGTATATATAATATGAAAAAAATAATTTTAGCATCCAAATCACCAAGAAGAATTGAGATGTTAAGTAAATACTGTGAAGATATAGAAGTTTACGCATCTGAAATACCAGAATTAGTAAATCCAAATGATAAACCGCAAACAACTGTTATGAAAATTGCATTTGAGAAGGCTAGTGCAATTTTAAAATCATGTGACGAACAAGGTATTATTATAGCTGCAGATACCATAGTTTATTTAGATAAAGTTATGGGAAAACCAAATAGCATTGAAGAAGGATTTCAAATGCTTAAGGCCTTGTCCGGTAAAAAACACAGCGTATTTACCGGGATATGCCTTATAGATACTTTTTCAAATAAAAAAGCAGTTGATTTTGAGAAAACTGAGGTAGTATTTAATGAATTGAGTGACAACGAAATTATTAAGTATTTAAACTTGAAGGAATATATAGATAAGGCAGGTAGTTATGGCATACAGGGATATGGAGAATTATTAATAAAAAAAATAGACGGATGTTATAATAATGTGAAAGGATTGCCACTAAGTAAATTAAATTATTTATTGAAAAAACATTTTTCTTTAGAATTGCTTTAGGAAACAATATTATATTGCATAGTGGAGGATAAAATGGACAATAATAATTATACTATAAAATCTATACCTGCTGATGAAAGACCTCAAGAAAAATTACTAAAGTATGGGGCCAATTCTCTGTCAAATTCAGAGTTAATTGCAGTAATCCTAAGGACAGGAAGCAAACAAGATAATGCAATTGTCTTAGCTCAAAGATTACTAAGAGAAGATGGGAAGGGATTGAAAAATATTTCCGAAGGTACTCCTGACAAATTTAGAAAACATTATGGAATAAGTGATGTTAAAGCTTCCCAATTAATGGCAGTGGCTGAACTTAGTAAAAGAATAAGTGCTTTCAAATATGAAAAAATTAAAATTTCGTCACCTAATGATGCTGCTGTTGTTATGATGGAAGAAATGCGATATTACAAGAAAGAATATTTCAAAATTATATTGCTCGATACCAAAAACAACATTATAAAGGTTTCTGAGATATCTATTGGAAGTTTAAATAGTTCAATAGTACACCCACGTGAAGTTTTTCAGGAAGCTATAGTTAATTCATCATCTTCAATTATTCTTGTACATAATCATCCTAGCGGTGAATCAGAGCCAAGTCAAGAAGATATTTCACTTACAAATAGATTGGTAGAATGCGGAAAAATTATAGGAATTAAAGTTATAGATCATATTATTATTGGAGATGGAAATTTTTTTAGTTTTAAAGAAGAAGGATATATTTAAAAAATTAAATCGCCTAATAGGCGCAGACATAGGTAGAAAGAAAGGATTAACATAAATATGGGATTTTTTAATTTTTTTACACAAAATATTGGTATTGATTTAGGGACATCAAACACTTTAGTGTATGTTAATGATAAAGGAATTATAGTAAATGAGCCATCGGTAGTGGCCATAAATGTTAATACAAATACGGTTAGAGCTGTTGGAAATGATGCTAAATATATGCTTGACAGGACCCCTAAAACAATAAATGCAATAAGACCTTTGCAAAATGGTGTAATTGCAGATTTTGAAATTACTAGAGCTATGATTAAATATTTTATAAACAAGTCACTTAATCGTAGAAGATTTGTGAAATCTAATATAGTTATTTGCGTACCGGTAGGAGTTACATCTATTGAGCGAAGAGCTGTTGAAGAAGTTGCCTATGACTCTGGAGCTAAAAAAGTAAAATTAGTAGAGGAACCAATGGCTGCTGCTATTGGCGCAGGACTATTGGTTCATGAAGCAGTAGGAAACATGATAATAGATATAGGTGGTGGAACTACTGAAATAGCAATTGTTTCACTTGGAGGAATTGTTGTTAGTGATTCAATTAGAATTGCAGGTGACGATATAGATGTCAATATAAAAGAATATATAAAATTAAAGTATAAAATGGAAATAGGACTGGTTTCTGCTGAAAATATAAAAAAAGTAATAGGTAATGCCAGTAGCGAATTTTATGATAAAGTAAAAACTAAAGTTAAAAATGATAAAGCAGAGGTTGAAGAGTCTGACGAAGAAGATATAGATGAATTAAAAAAAGAAGTTAATCATATGCAAATTAGGGGAAGGAACATAGTTTCCGGGCTGCCTATTAGCATTAGCATTACTAGTGATGAAATTAGAACGGCTATAATTGAAACAGTAAACAGTATTGTAGGTGCTATAAAAAGGGTATTAGAAAGAACACCACCTGAACTGGCTGCCGATTTATATGAGAACGGGATATATCTAACAGGAGGGGGAGCTCTCCTAAAGGGTTTAGATATATATATAGAAAAAGAAACAGGGTTAAAGGTTCATGTTGCTGATAATCCTCTTGATTGCGTAGCACTAGGCGCTGGAAAAATATGTGAAAATATGTAGATAAGTGGTGAAAAATGAATATTATAAAGAAACATATAAAAAAAATTTTGTTTTGGCTTATAATTTTTATTTTGATTGTACTCATTGGGTTGACATCAGTTGGAAAAATGGAGAATAGCAATGGGGGTATTTTTGGTAACCTCTTTTCAGGTTTTCAAAAATTGACTTTTAACATCGGACAAACACTTGCTAATTCCTTTTATTCCGTTCAAGATATAGTAAAAATGAAAGAAGAAAACATCCTATTAACTGAAACAGTACAAGAATTACAGGAACGAGTGAGGATTTTAGAAAACATAGTAAATAAGTCAGATGCACTTGAGTCAGAATATAAAATGAAAGCTAATCTTAATTACGATTATGTAATAGGACAGGTGATAGCCTTAGATAATTCTAACTGGTTTAGCAGAATTACAATAGACAAAGGAAATTTAGATGGATTAAATAAAAATGATATAGTTGTTCATGCAGTTGAAACAGAAAAGGGTATGGTACAAATTGGATTAGTTGGAATTATAACTGAAACAGGAGACAATTGGTCTAAGGTAGTGACACTTTTAGATGGAACTTGTAAAATTAGCTTTAGAGATATAAATAATGAAGAGAGCGGTATATTACAAGGGAGTATTGATGGTAATGTTACAGGATATTTTTTCAATAGTAAGGTTGTGGCAGCTAAGGGAGACTCCCTTGTAACATCAGGTATAGGAGAAATTTATTTACCTGATTTGTATATAGGAAAAGTAAATGAGATAATACCTACTACAGATGCTTCAACACAAAAAATAGTTGTTAGCCCTGCAGTAGATTTTACTAAACTATATAAAGTGTTTATATTAAAAGTAAAAAGATAATTATTAATTTAAATAAGTCATCGTGAAAGGAAAGTTTTGATGAAGAAAATAAATATAATGGTTATTATTATAATAATTAATTTTATATTTCAAACTTCCCTCTACAATTACTTAGATATATTTGGAATAATTCCAAATATATCTTTAATATTTGTAGTAGTTTTTGCTATGATGACAAATGGCATTATAGGAGGAGCTGTTGGGATAATTACAGGAATGCTCTATGATATAATGATGTATGATGTGTTTGGAATATATACACTAATTTATTTTATTATAGGTTCAGTTATTGGATCCTTTAGTGAAGATGTAAACAGAGAAAATTATACCTTATATAGTGTTGCCACTATATTAGCGACATTATTTTTTCATGTATTGCTATATGTATTGCTGTTCTTCCTTAAATACAATGTGGAAAATATTTGGTACATAGTTAAAAATGTTTTATTACAAATGGTATTTAACACGGTTGTTTCTATTTTTGTATTGAAATTCGTAGTTTATTTGTTTGATAAATTCAGTATAAAATAAATTGTATAACACGTATATATAAGATAAATGAGGTGAAAAAATTGGGATTTAAAAAGTTTTTTAAGAATAGATTTAATATAATTTATATGGTTATAGTGTTGATGCTACTGGTGCTGGGCTTTAGAATGGCAGTGTTAACAATAGTTCACGGTGAAGATTATAGACAAATTGCCGATGTAAAAAAAATAAAGGATATACCCGTTAAAGCACCAAGAGGTAAGATTTATGATAGAAATGGTGTTTTGCTTGCTGATAACATAACAAGTTTTACAGTACAGATGTATACTGATCAAATACAAAAAGATGATTTTAACAATGTTTCATTTGTTTTATCAAAAATACTTGATGAGAACGGTGAAAGACCAATAGATGATTTTCCAATAGAACTTGATACGTTTGATTTTATAGATGAAGAATTAGAAAATGCTAAAACAAATTCGGATAAAATAAATAATTCTATTTCTGATAAAGAAATTGAAACAGGGTCAATAGAAAATGATGCACTATTTAATTCATATAAAACTGCACAAGAAAAAGTCATTGAATTAGTAAAAGGTAATTTATATGATTGGCTAATTTATGAATCAAATATATATGGAGAAAATTATAATGTAAAGAAAAGTGTAGTAAATACTTTAAAAAGAAGTATAAAAGATATGCCGATTGAATTGGTAAACGGACAATTCACTTATATCAAAGGAACAGATGAAATTATAGAAACTGATGATATAAATGAAAAAAAGGAAACAGATGCAGAAAAACAAAACAGACAAATTAGTCAAGTTAATCAAGGGGATAAAGTTGATGAAACTAGTGAGACTGATCCAATTAAAATATGGCTTTTGAAACATGAAATTAATGTAAACAATAATCCTGATAAAACAGTAATAGATTTATTGTTAAAGGAGAATAAGCACATATTCAATTTGTTTTCAAATTCAAAAATCAGAAGATTATCATACGAGTTCTTAAAATCAAAAAATCTTATAAGTAATGTTAAATTAGTTAAATATTCATTTGTACAAGACAATGAGTTTAAAGAATTAAAGCTTAATTTGAATAGTAAATATGAAGAGATTACAAAATCTTCCCTTGCTAAAGATGACTTTGTGTTGCTTGTTATGAAAAACTCTATAGATAATTTATTGCAGACAGTTTATGAAACTGATTCAGGTACAGTTATGCCAGGTGGCATATTATGCGAAAAATTGAAGGAAGTTTATACTGATTTACCTGTTGAATTCAAACAAGATGGTCAAGTTGTAACCTTTTTTTATAATAACGATGAAATAAAAAATAAGTATTTCAGCCAATTTCATTTAAGTGAGAACACACTAGCATATGATTTAATTAAAGAACTGGCAGCTAAAAACTATAATATCTTATATGATGTTATTACAGATGATATAGTGAAATATTATTCACAAACGGAATTATTGAAATATGAAAATCCAAACATATCAATATCAGATTGGGAATATACACCTATTAGAAACAAAAGGGTTTGGATAAGTAATAATTTAAATTCTTTAGATGAAGGGGCAGGTAGTTATTCGGCAGAACAAGTATTTAATATGCTGAGAGAAAATTTAAAGATTGAATCTAGTGTTAATGATTATGACTTAAGAAATATGCTTGTTATAAGAGAACGATATAATAAGACCAGCTATGTATCATATCATCCTATAGATATTTGTTATGGTATATCAGAAAAATCAGTAGCTATGATATCTGAGAGATCTCCCGAATTAACTGGAATAAATGTTGAAATAGAGCCTATACGATACTATCCAAAGTATAGTTCAGCAGCACATGTTTTGGGTTACTTAGGTAAAATATCACAGGATTACGAAATAAATGAGTATGTGGTAGAAAAGGGATATAGTCCGGATGATATAATTGGGAAAACTGGAATTGAAGAAAAATTTGAAGATTATCTTAGGGGTGAAAAAGGTAAAAAGACTGTAGAAGTAAACAATGTTGGAAAAACAATGAAATCAGTATCAAGTCAAGCGCCTGTTCCAGGAGATGATCTATATTTGACACTGGATATAAATATTCAAAAAAAAGCAGAAGAATCTTTGGAAAAAGGGCTGAAGCTTATTCAAACAGGCGGGGTTTATGAAAGTGAATGGGGAAATTTCACTTTTAAAGATGCTTATAAAAACGCAACATCAGGAGCTTTAGTTGCCCTAGATGTTAAAACAGGTGAAGTTTTGGCTTTGGCAAACTATCCTTCTTATGACTTGAATTTGTTTTCAACAGGCATATCAAGCGAGGATTGGAACAGTCTCTTAAATGATTCTAAAGACCCATTGGCGCCTAAACCATTGTACAACATATCATTGCTGACTGCTATACAACCCGGATCCACTTTTAAAATGGTTACTGCTTTAGCTGCTCTTGAAAAAGGAGTAGACCCAAATACTAAAGTTTATTGTGCAGGAACTGAAAAAGTGGGAGACAGATACTTTAGCTGCTGGATATACAATATGTTTGGTGGTTCACATGGATATGAAAATATGTATGAAGCAATAAGAGATTCTTGTAATTTTTACTTTTATACAACAGTATTAGGCGAAAATCTTGCTACAAATCAAAAACATACTGTAAAAGTTGATGTTGAGGATATAATAGAAGCAGCGGATAAATTAGGGTTAAATGGCAGAACAGGAATTGAGATAGATATACCTCAAGAATCTTCAGGAGGAGTTCCAAGCATAGAGGGTAAAAAAGTAAATATTAGAGTTTATTTGAGGTTGTTTTTAGAATCCAATATACAAAGATATTTGGAAGATGGATATAAAATTGATGAAAGCATGAAGAATGAAATTGTGGAAGAAATAGTTAGCTGGGTAGACAGAGAAGAAGTTATGACCAGGGGTGGTGTCTATGACGGATTGAAGGCCTTGAAATTAAATCCTGATAAGACGAACGATAATGGAGTACCGTTAGTTGATATAATCAAGTATTCATATATTAATCAAGCTGTATGGAATTCAGGTGATAACTTAAATATTAGTATCGGTCAAGGTAATAACTCATATACAACTATTCAGATGGCAAATTATATTTCCATTATTTCTAATGGGGGATATAAGAGAAATGTAAGTGTAGTTAAAGGACTAAAAAAGTACAATGGAGAAGATACGGATTATGTACCTTTACGCGAAACAGAACGCATTGAAATTAAAGATTATAATTACTTGGATATTTTGAAAAAAGGAATGCGTATGGTTTCGGAAGCAGATAGTGCCAGTCCATATTCTAATTTTCCTGCAGTAGTAGGCAGTAAGACAGGGACAGCACAAAAGGAGGGCATAAATCCAGAAACAGGTGAGCCATATGATGAGTTTGCGTGGTATGTAGCATTTGCACCGTATGATGACCCTCAAATTGCAGTAGCATGTGTATTATTTCAGGGCGGTTCAGGAAGATATCCTACACCTATAGTGAGAGATGTTATAGGAGAATATTTAAAACTTTATAATGTAAATGAACAATAAATAAATTAATTTAAGGGAGTCCCTTGCGGACTCCTAATAAATAGATTATTTAATACTTATTTTGGAGGTGTTGCAGGTGGGTAGTGCAGTTTTGATTGGCTCAGATAAGAGTTGTATTGGAAAAACTATAATTGGAATTAAAACAGGCATTGAGCTATCAAATAGAGGCAAACGGATATTATTAATAGATTTGGCAAATGGTAATAAAAAAATTGCAGAGTATTTTAAAGTTGACGAAGATATAATTTATGATATTAAAGATGTGCTTGATGGAACTTGTTCTATGGAACAAGCAATAATTGACATATCTGATAACTTACGCATAATTCCATTTCCAAGGGTTTTAAACAAGATAGATAATATTAAGAAAGACAGTTTTTTAAAATTGATTGCAGAAGCAAAAGATAAATATGATATTATAATGATTGACGTAAATGGGTTATCATCATGTTATTATTTAGATTTTACAAAAATAGAAAGTATAATCATTATAAATAATAATGACTTTTCTGCAGTGAAAGAAATAAACAATGCTTATAATATAGCTAAAAAATTTGAACTAAAAGAAAATGTAATCATTAATAGATATAATAAAAAGAATGCTAGTAAAGGGACTATGCTTAAAATAAAAGACATGAATAAAATGTTGGATACAGAAATTTTGGCTACTGTTGAAGAGGAAAATAAATATGTTGATGCAGACTATAACTTTTTACTTAATAAAGACATAAACTCGTTTAATAGTGCAATTGATTCTATTGCTAACAAATTGAGTTTCATTGACTAAAGAGATACTTTGATTAGTTTGTCGCAATTAGTTGATATATGAATATTATTACTAAAATAAAAAACTTTTGCAGTTGCAAAAGTTTTTTATTTTAGTAATAAAGCTTGTAATATTTTAATAAACTATATGGAAGGGGTGGGTGAAATGAATAAATTAACAAAAAGAAAGATTGGTATAAAAAGAAGAGAAATATTTAATAAAAAATTAGCGATACAAGTAGGATTCAGCATAATTCTTGTAGCACTAGTTATACTTACCAAACAAATAGACTCAGGTTTTTCTAAACAATTTATTAGTGTTACAGAAGAAAAGCTTTCTGAGAACATTGACCCGTCAACAATTACAGGTGCATTTAAAAATGTAATAGTAGGCGTAAGGGACAAAATCCCATTTTTATCTAAAAAGGACAGTGAATATGCAGCACCGGTAAATGGGGAAATCTATAAAGAATACGGATTATCTGAAGAAGGTGACACTTCGTATTACAACCATGGAGTAGATATAATTTCTAACACTCAGGCAGTTAAATCTATTTCAAAAGGAGTAGTTGCACTTGTTGGAAACAATGAAAAATTATCTAACTATGTTGTTGTTCAAGAAGGAAATAAAAAAATAATATATGGAAAAATAAATGAACCACTAGTGAACAAGGGAGATCAAGTTTCCAAAGGTGACATTATAGGAGCTTTAAGCGAAGATAGTAAAATACTCCATTTGGAAGTATGGGAAGACGGTGAATCCTTAAATCCTTCAAACTTATTCGAGATTAGCGATTAATTATGTGAGGAAATCTTGACATTAATAGTCATTGCTCTCACTATTCATGAAGTTGGACATTTGGTTGCTGCTTTAATTTTAAGAATAAAATTTCAAAGAATAAAAATAACCTTGTTTGGATTTAACTTGAATGCTAATTTGGAATCTATAAAACTCAGTAAAAAGATTATGTTATTTTTTGCAGGTCCTTTCTTAAATTTGGTTATGTTTTTTGTTTTAGCAGATACAGAGTACAATAGTTTTGCCAATGCAAATATTTTTTTGGCTGGTGTAAACATGATTCCTGTCGTTCCTTTAGATGGCGGAAACATATGCAAGTCAATATTAGAAAAAATACTTGACGGAATTCGGTGAGCCGATATATGATAATGACAAATGGTTTTTTTATAGTATGCTTTTCCGTGATTATTTATATCCGTCAAGATTGGTTTTATTTCGTGTTGATAATAATGGCAGTAAGAGGTATAATGGAAGAAAATAGATATCTGTTTGAAAAGAGTATAAAATATAATTACTATAAAAGGTTTAGAAAAAGATAACCAGATTTATAATTTACTTGGAGGATAAAATGGAATCAAATAATTTATTTATTAGAAAGACGGTAGAGGAAGACTGTATATATTTTGAAGAATGGGAGAAACAGGATTTTATTAAAGAGTTCTTAAATATTAATGATTCGCAATGTTATGATGATATTGTAAATGAAATGAAGGAAAGAGAAAAAGATAAATCTAAAGAACAGTATACAATAATTCTAAAAACTAAAAATAAACCAATAGGACGGGTTTATCTTTCAAAAATAGATAAGGTTTTTAATTCTATTGATATTACTAGAATATATATAGGAGACATAAATTGTATAGGAAAAGGTTATGGCAGGGAATTGATGGGAATATTGCTCAATTACTGTTTTGAGGTTCTTGAAATGCAAAGAGTTACATTAGATCATTATCCAAATAATAAAAGGGCATCGCATTTATATCTGGATTTAGGGTTTAAATATGAGGGAATAATGCGAAATGCAGCCAAAAAAAACAATCAATATTTTGATCTGCATTTGATGTCAATGTTGAGGGAAGAATATTTTCAAAATAATATAAAATTAAAAAATTAAAAAAATAATTGAAAAATTTGAAAAAGGTAGTATAATATAAAGTACATTTGTAAATGAAAATTTATAAATGCCTCTTAAATTTTTTGCCTCAAGCCGTGGTTATTTGCCACGGCTTGCCCTTTTCATGAAATATTATTTATGAGTAAATACAATTCCATTTTTACTTTGGTCTTCTAGTTCTAATAATTGGCTTACTGTTACAAATTTATATCCTTGTTCCAATAGCTCATCTATAACCATAATTGCCGCATCGACAGATGTTTGGTATATATCGTGCATTAATATTATTGAGCCGTTGTTTACTTTTGATAAAACATTATCTCTCACTTTTGCTGCATCTTTATATTTCCAGTCTTCAGGGTCTACACTCCATAAAACAATAGGCTTATTAATTATATTTTTTACTCTTGCATTGCTTCTGCCATATGGCGGGCGTACAGCTCTTACATCATAGCCTGTAATGGACTTTATTGAATTGTTAACACTTTCGATTTCAT
>SWCH01000978.1_pt1 | contig 15250 bp, 15 predicted proteins | sample 4690051 | NCBI WGS metagenome assembly SWCH01 (sample SAMN10267282, study PRJNA491770) | bioreactor metagenome | isolation source: DHS bioreactor inoculated with | place: Japan: off Shimokita Peninsula | reverse complement strand
TTTATATATACCAGAACCAGTTGGCATGCTGTGCATAGATTCAAAATTTCCGCTTGAAAATTATCAGCGTATGATAGATAAAAGTATCACAGAGTTAGAACGAAAGCAATATGAAAAAGATTTTAAAACAAATGTAAAAAAACATATTAATGATATTTCTTCAAAATACATAATCCAAGGATTAACATCAGAACAAGCAATTATGTTTATTCCGGCAGAAGCTATATTTGCAGAAATAAATGCATATCATCAAGATTTAATTGATTATGCAAGAGATAAAAAGGTTTGGCTGACTTCACCAACGACAATAATGTCAATCTTATCGACTGTTCAAGTTGTTCTAAGAAATATGGAAAGAGAAAAGTATGCAAGTATAATTCATGAGGAGTTGAATAAACTAGGCAAAGAATTTAAACGCTACAAAACTAGATGGGACTCATTGGCAAGGGACATAAAACGCGTTTCAGACGATGTAGATACAATAAATATCACATCAAATAAAATAGAGAAAAAATTTGAGAGTATTTCAAAAGTTGAAATAGATACATACGAAGAATTGGATTTGCTTGATTGATAAAAAAATATAAATTTTAAAAAAAGTCTTGCTTTTTATTTTATTATATGCTAATATCTTAAAGTAGCATTTCGCCGCAGTGATGGAATGGCAGACGTGACGGACTCAAAATCCGTTGGTGGCAACACCGTGGGGGTTCAAGTCCCTTCTGCGGCATTAAATATATATAAAATAATAAAAACCTCTTTTCAATTGAAAAGAGGTTTTTATTATTTCCACATATCTTTATGCTTTCTCATTTCTTTTTTAAAATTTCTTCTTGTTGCCCCATATTTTCTTTGATGTTTTATATATTTAATAAAATCATCGCCAAAGAAGATGAAGAAATTAATCAATGACGCAATAGCAGCAACACGGGTACTCATAGTTCCAAAAATTAAGCTAAAAATAAAATATGCCCAGTCTAAATATGCAATCCATTTAACTTTAATAGGAAGTATAAAGAATAGTAATATCTCCATATTTGGGAACAAATAAGCAAATGCTAAAAACAGTGAAAGATTTAAATAAACACTTGTTCCTGCACCTGTTATAAATGCTGCGATAATTGTTCCAACCATGCCAAACAAATAGTAAATATTAAATTTAAATGTCCCCCATTCTTGTTCCAGTGTTGTTCCCATCATGTAATAAAAATACATTACAAATGCTATGGTGAAAATAGAAGCAGCAGGAGGTATAAAAATAAAGGTAATTACTCTCCAAATTTGCCCTTTCATAATTAAACCAGGTATAAATGCTAAATAGTAAAACAATGATATATTAAATATGTACTGTACCATATATACAGCTATTGTTATACCAATTATATAATACATTAGATTAGGTATAGCATAGCGACCAAGTTTTCTTTCAATTTTATTTAACCATTTCATATAAATTTCCTTTCTTTAATTAACATTTACGTTATTTATTTTAATTATAAGCTAATAACTATATTATAAAATTAATTATGCCTTGAGTCAAATAATTTTGGCTTTTTATTTTATTTTCACTATGCTATAATTGAAGTAGTAAATATTTAGGTAAAAAATTTGAATTACAAATTTATTTTATTTTTGTTGGATATAACTGAGGGATACAATTATGATGGATAAAGCGGTAGAATTACTAAAAAAATATTTTGGATATGAAACCTTTAGAGAAGGACAAAGGGAAATAATAGAAAAAATATTAATACAAAAAGATGTATTGGCTATAATGCCTACAGGTGGAGGAAAATCACTTTGCTATCAAATACCAGCATTGATGATGGAAGGAACCGTAATTGTTATTTCACCCCTTATATCACTCATGAAAGACCAAGTAGACACTTTGCAGCAACTGGGTATTGAAGCAGCATTTATCAATAGCTCATTGCCACTAGGGGAGTTAAGACGAATAATGTTTGAAGCAGCTAACAATAGCTACAAGTTGCTTTATGTTGCTCCAGAGCGTCTAGAATCAGAAAATTTTACAGAACTATTAAAAAATATAACTATTTCAATGATAGCAGTAGATGAGGCCCATTGCGTATCTCAATGGGGTCACGATTTCAGACCTAGTTATTTAAAAATAAAAAATTTAAGGGATCTATCAGGTAAAAAACCTGTGGTATCAGCATTTACTGCAACAGCAACCACTTCTGTTAAAGAAGATATAATAAAACTCATAGGGTTAGAAAATCATTTTGAAATAATAACAGGATTTGACAGAGAAAACCTAAAATTTGAAGTGGTTAAGATTAACAAGAAAATCCCATATGTATTAAATTATGTTGAACAAAACAAGGGTAAATCAGGTATAGTTTATTGCCTAACAAGAAAACTGACCGATGAAGTATGCAATAAGCTAGTTGCTGCAGGGCATAAAGCTGTTAAATATCATGCAGGACTAAGTGATGCAGAGCGAAATAAAAATCAAGAAGATTTTTTGTTTGATAATGCAGATATTATAGTTGCAACAAATGCATTTGGTATGGGTATTGACAAACTTAATATTAGATATGTAATTCATTACAACATGCCTAAAAATATAGAAAGCTATTATCAAGAAGCAGGTAGGGCAGGAAGAGATAGAGAACCATCTGAATGTATTTTACTATATAGTCCATCTGATATTGTTATGAATAATTTTCTTATAGAAAGCAGTGGTGATATAAGCAGCAAAGCAAATGAATATGCAAAGCTTAGAGATATGACTAATTACTGCAATACTGACAAATGTTTGAGAAAGCATTTGATAAGTTATTTTGATGATAGATACAATAAAGAAAACTGCAACAATTGCAGTAATTGTTTAAGTGAAATAGAAGAGAAAGATATTACGCTGGAATCTCAAAAAATATTATCATGTATATATAGAATGGGAGAGAGATTTGGGGGCAATGTGGTCGTGGATGTTCTCAGAGGAAGCAACAGCCAAAGAATAAGAAGCTTTAAGTTCAATCAACTTAGTACATATGGAATAATGAAAGACTATGATAAGGAAACATTAAAAGAAATAATTTCTTATTTGATTTCTGATGGATATATAAATATTACAGGGGATAAATATCCTGTTTTGAATATTTCAGCTCAAGGAAATGCAGTTTTGAGAGGAAAAATGGAAGTACAAATAAAGAAAGTATTCAGTAAAAGATCAAAACAAGAAAATAAGGAAATTGTTTATGAATACGATTTGTTTGAAATACTTAGAAAACTGAGAAAAGAAATTGCAGATAATTTAAAAGTGCCACCATTTGTAGTTTTTTCTGATGCAACTTTAAAAGATATGTGTATCAAATATCCTTTAAATAAAATTGAGATTCTTAAAGTATCAGGAGTAGGAGAACACAAAGCTGAAAAATATGGAAATGAATTTATAGAAGTTATAAAAAACTATATTGAAGATAATAATCTTGATATAAATATAATAAAACCTACAGATTATGATTTAGAGGATGATTTAAAAAGTCATAGTAAGCCCTATAATAAAAATAATAAATCTGAAAATAAAGATGATAAGAAAACTGAAGAAACTAAAGAAATTAAGGAAGATACAAGAGATAAAACTTATAAAATGTATCAAGAAGGCAAAACTATTAAGGAAATTGCATCTGAAAGAGGTTTAAGTGCATCTACTATAGAAGGCCATTTAATTTATTGTGCTAAATTAGGATACGAAATAAAATTTAGTGATTTTATTTCACCAGATAAAGAAGAACTTATACTGAAGATTTATAAGGACATAGGCGGAAATAAGCTAAAACCAATTAAAGAGGCGTTGCCGCCTGATATAACATATACCGAAATAAAGTTTGCGTTATGCAAATATAGCTTTACAGGAGAAAATGATGAGTAAATTATATATAGTACCTACACCTATTGGAAATTTAAAGGACATAACTGACAGAACCATAGAAACATTAAGAGAATGTGATTTAATAGCAGCAGAGGATACCAGACATACACTAAAGTTATTAAATTTTTTTGATATTAAAACTCACCTTATTTCATATCACAAATTTAATGAAAAGGTGAGAAGTGAAGAAATTATCAATGAAATTTTAAACAATAATAAAAATGTTGCAATTGTAACAGATGCAGGTACACCATGCATATCTGATCCAGGGTATGAAATTGTAAAATCAGCTAGAGAAAATGGAATAGAAGTTATAGGACTAGCCGGAGCTTCCGCTGTTACCATAGCACTTTCAATATCAGGTATAGATACAAACCAATTTGCTTTTTATGGTTTCCTTCACAAAAAGAAAAGTGAAATGGATGAAGATTTAAGAAAAATTCTTCAAAATCCAATAAAAACATTTGTAATATATGAATCTCCGAAACGTATAATTAAATTAGTTGAAAATATTAAGGAACATATGCCTAATTCAAATTTATGTGTGTGTAAAGAATTAACTAAGGTTCACGAAAATTCCTTTTATGGGCACATAGATTCTGTAATAGAAAAATTAAAAAATCATACAGATGTAGAAAGAGGCGAATATGTAGTTGTTGGATATAACAACGATTACGAGGAAATAGATAAATATTCTAATCAAAGCGTTGGAATACATGGAATTATATTTGATAAATTGATAAAAAAAGAATATTCATTAAAAGAAGCCGTAAGAGAAACAGTTGAAGAAGGCATGGGAACGAAAAACGAAGTGTACAAAGCTTCATTGGAAGTGAAAAAGTTTATAGAAGAATTTCAACGCTAATTAGAAAGGATTGATTATAATGTTAGGTACAATAGTAAATTCATTGGCAATAGTAGTTGGAGGATTGATAGGGTTCTTTTTTAAAAACATTATACCATCAAAACTCTCAGATTCATTGCTAAAAGCATCTGCTATGGCGGTATTAGCTGTAGGAATAAAGCTTAGCTTGGCAGGAGATAATCTAACTCTTTTAATAGTTTCGTTAATTTTAGGAACATTGACAGGTGAATTAATTAATATTGAAGGAAAGTTGGACAAGCTTGGAGAGTTTGTAGAAAGTAAATTTAAAAATAAAAATAGCAATATAACACAAGGATTTGTTTCTTGCACTCTAGTATATTGTGTTGGTTCTATGGCTATAGTTGGTTCAATACAAAGCGGTTTAACGGGTAATCACGAAATATTATTTTCTAAAGCATTGCTAGATGGTATTATTTCCATAACTATGGCAGTTACTATGGGTATTGGAGTTGTATTATCAAGCGTTAGTGTATTCATTTATCAGGGATCAATTACATTATTGGCTCAGTTTCTACAATCAGTGCTTAGTGATGTTGTTGTCAGTGAAATGACAGCAATAGGAGGTGTTTTAATTATGGCTATTGCATTCAATTTTTTAGAAATAAAAAGAATAAAAGTTGGAAATATGATACCGGCTGTTTTTATACCTATTATATATTTTATGATTACTAAATAACTAATTTAAGTACGTTACAAACAATACATGAAAGGTTGTGTTATAATATGAACGAATACAGTGTTCTAATATCAAATCCGGCAGGAAATATAACAGCTTTTGTACTTAATCAAAATATTGAAAAAAGTGACTATGTATATGTAGCTAATAAGATTATGGGTATAAAGGAATTTGATATAGAGCAAGTTGGCTTTATTAAAAGTCCTATAGCTGGCGGTGAACTTAGATTGGAAATGATGGGCGGAGAATTTTGTGGAAATGCTGCCAGAAGCTTTGGACTTTATCTAGCTAATAAAAAAGGTGAAACTTCTAATAAAACAATTACTGTTGAAATAAGTGGCTGTTCTAATACTCTAGATGTTGAAACAAATGTAACAAATGATTATGCAAGAACATCAATGCCTTTGCCTAAAGTGGTCGATTATATAAGATTAGTTAACGATCAACTTCTTCCTGCCATAGTTTTTGAAGGTATAGTTCATGTTATTGCTGAAAATGAAGAAGTGAGCAATGAAATGTATGAAAAAGTTAAAAAAGAAGTAATAAATAAATACAATCCAGAAGCATTTGGGCTTATGTTTCTGAAATCAGATAAATTGTATATAACACCTGCCGTATATGTTAGAGAAACCAACAGCCTTGTATATGAGAAAAGTTGTGGATCAGGATCAATAGCTACAGCCATATATTTAGCTAAAAATGAAAAAGACGGTGTTTTTACATATGATATTTATCAGCCTGGCGGAATTATAGAAACTAAAATATACAAAGAAAAAGGTAAGCTAGTTAAAGCAACTATTGGCGGTAAAGTAACTTTGTCAGATATAAAAACAATTCAGATATAAATTAAATACATTTTATTTACTTATATGTTATTTTGAAAATTAAATTTGTGGATTGCTTTAAATTGTACTATCCTCGAATATTAACTGTGGAGTAATATTGAGCTGTATGAGTTAGAGTAATTTGAGGTGAAAAATTGGGAAAAAAAGATCTAATTATAAATCCATTAATTATAATGGGTATTAGCATAGTTTTTATAATAGGAAGTATTATATTATCAATACCACTGTACATAGGATTTGTCTCAGGTATTGCTTTTACAATGATAGTGCTTAATAAAAGCGGATTTAGTATTAAAGAACTCATGGCAATAAATATATCTTCATTATTAGAAGTTAAAAAATTATGCCTTGTAATTCTGTTGATTGGTGCTACAACATCAATTTGGCTTTCTTCCGGAGTTGTTCCGACTATTATGTATTATGGATTTACATATATGGAAGGTATAAACTTTTTAATAGCTGCCTTTATAATTATGGGATTTGTATCTTTATTTATGGGTACTGCAGTAGGAACTATGAGTACAGTAGGTATAGCATTAAACGGAATAGGGTTAGGACTGGGGATACCTGCTGAAGTAATGGTAGGAGTATTAATTTCAGGTGCATTTATAGCAGACAAAGTCTCTCCTTTATCGGGACTTGTAAATTTGATTATGGCAACAGTTAACAAGAGCTATAAGGAAACTATTAAAGGATTAATGGTATCTTTAATTCCTTTGTTAATTATTACAGCAATTATATATTATATAATAGGACTTCAATATTCAAATGGGGATTACAGCCAGCTTTTACTTTATAAAAGTTCAATTTCAGAGGGATTTAATACTTCGTTGATATTACTATCATTGCCGGTAGCAGTAATAGTTTTATCTATAATAGGTATTAATTTAATAATAACCATAAGTATAGGTCTTTTTATAGGAACAATATTGAGCATTTTATTTCAACATATGACACTATTTGAAGTAATGAAAGGGATTTTATTTGGCTATCACGGCAACACATCATCACAACAATTAAATGATATGTTGATTAGCGGTGGTATGTTTTCCATGATAGAAGTAATATTAGTAGTTATTGGAGGCGTTATTTTAGTTAGGCTATTTGAAAAATGCGGCATATTGATGCCTTTAATGGAAAAACTCATGGCAGGTGTAAAATTAAAAACAAGCTTAATTATTAGAACAGGATTTATAAGTGGTTTTATGACAGCCATTACATGTGATCAAACTGTAGGAATAATACTTCCTGGACGAATTTTACAAGATAAATATAAGGAATTAAATCTTGATAATACGGTTCTAGCCAGAATAATTTCTGATACTGGAGTAATTATAGCACCATTGATGGCTTGGAATGTAAATTCCTTTATAATTAAATCCACAACGGGTATTTCTGCTAATCAATATGCACCATATGCAGTTTTATGTTATTTATGTCCAGTTATAACTATTATTGTTTCATTTGTATTATATAGGAAAGATAAATAAATTATTAAAAACATTCGTCACGAATGTTTTTTTGTTTGTGTTGTTAATTCTTATTTAATTTAAGTTAAGCAAGCTAAAAGTTTACTAATAACGAAATAAATATTACGTATTGCATGTGAAATAAACTCATTATATAATACTTTGGGTTGTATATATTGTAACACAATTAAGTGTTTTGTGGAATAATATAACACATAAAATTTTATAAATGAGGAGCAAGTATGAAATCTCTAACAAATAACTTAGATGTTTTAAAATGGATAGATGATGTAACTTTAATGACAAAGCCTGCAAATGTAATATGGATTGATGGCAGTGAAGAGCAGCTTAATGCTTTGCGCGAAGAAGCTTGCAGAACAGGAGAAATTAGATTATTAAATCAGGACAAATATCCGGGATGCTACTATCATAGAACTAAACCAAACGATGTAGCGCGCATGGAAAACAGAACTTTTATATGTTCTGAAAAAGAAGAAAATGCAGGACCTACTAACAACTGGATGAATCCTTCGGATGCGTACAAGCTTGGCAAAGAAATATTTGAAAATTCCATGATGGACCGTACAATGTACATAATTCCATATTCAATGGGACCAATTGGTTCGCCGTTCGCTAAAGTAGGGTTTGAAATTACAGATTCAATATATGTTGTTCTTAATATGAATATAATGACAAGAGTTGGACAAAAGGTTCTGGATTCTCTTGGAGATTCAAAAGATTTTGTTAAAGGGGTACATTCTAAGTGCAATTTAGATGAAAATAACAGATATATATTTCATTTTCCTGAAGACAATGCAATTTGGTCTTGTAACTCTGCGTATGGAGGAAATGTATTATTAGGTAAAAAGTGTTTTGCACTTCGTATTGCATCATATCAAGGGTTAAAAGAAAACTGGATGGCAGAACATATGCTTATTCTGGGGATAGAAAATCCAAAAGGAGAAGTTAAGTATGTTACAGCAGCATTCCCTTCAGCTTGTGGGAAGACCAATCTGGCTATGCTTATACCTCCGGAAGGATATAGGTCAAAGGGATACAAAGTATGGACAGTTGGAGATGATATAGCTTGGCTAAGGATAAAAGAAGATGGCAGGCTGTGGGCGATAAATCCGGAAGCAGGATTTTTTGGAGTTGCCCCTGGTACAAATAAAAAATCAAATCCAAATGCTCTGGCAGCGACAATGAAAGATACAATATTTACAAATGTAGCTATAAATTTAGATGATGAAACAGTATGGTGGGAAAGGCTTGATAATAATCCGCCTGAAAATGGACTTGATTGGAAAGGGAACCAATGGAACGGAAAAATATCTAAAGAAAAAGGAGCACATCCAAATTCAAGATTTACAGCTCCTGCTAAAAATTGTCCAAGCATTTCTTCAGAATGGGAATCACCAGAAGGGGTGCCTATTTCAGCTATAATATTTGGCGGGAGACGCGCTAAAACCGCGCCACTTGTATATCAATCAAGGAATTGGCAGCATGGAGTATTTGTTGGTTCAACAATGGCTTCTGAAACAACTGCAGCTGCTACTGGAAAAGTTGGTGTAGTTAGAAGAGATCCAATGGCTATGCTTCCGTTCTGCGGATACCATATGGGTGATTACTTTGGTCATTGGTTAGAAATGGGTGAAAAAACACCAAATCCTCCAAAAATATTCCACGTTAATTGGTTCCGTACAAATGATAGGGGAGAATTCATTTGGCCGGGATATAGTGAGAACTTTAGAGTTATAGACTGGATAATAAAAAGATGTGAAAATGAAGTTGAAGCTGTAGAATCACCAATAGGGCTTTTACCTAAAGCAGAAGATATAAATATAGAAGGTCTTGATTTAACAGCGGAAAAACTGAAAGACTTACTTTACATTGACAAAGAGTCATGGCTTGATAATATAGAGGGAATAGAAGAATTCTTTAGTTCATTCGGTGAAAGATTACCAAAAGAACTAAAACAAGAACTTGAAAATCTCAAAAATAATTTTAAATAATTTATAAAACTAAAAAACAATAATGCAAAATAATGTATTATTGTTTTTCTGTTATGGGGCATAATCCTTGAGGCATTTGCTAAATTGTGATAAAATAATTACATAATTTAAGAAACATGGTATCGGGGGGGATAACATGAATTACTACAATATAGGTATATGTGATGATGAAGAAGTAATTTTAGATAAAATATTACAGTTAATAAATGATAAATTTGAAGAATTAAATTGTGAATATAATATAAATAAATTCAGTGATCCAATTGAGCTTATAGAATATCATTCACAGGAATATTTTGATATAGTTTTTTTAGATATTGATATGCCTAAAATAAACGGCATAGAAGCGGCGCAAAATATTAAAATTAAAAGTCCAAAAACTGTCATTATCTTTATAACAAGCAAAGATGAATTTGTATTTGAATCATTTAAAATACAGCCATTTAGATTCATTAGAAAATTAAAATTAACAGAAGAAATATCAGAGGCAATTGTTGAGGTAAACAAGTTAATTGAAAAGAACGCACATAAAATAAAAATAATTATAGATAAAAATACATATGAGATAGATATTAATAGCATTGTGTATATAGAAAGCAACAGAAATTATATAACCATAAATACGGTCAATGATAAGCAGTACAAATATAAAGACAGCATAAATCAAAAAGAACATGAGCTTGAAGATTATGGGTTCATAAGGATTCATTCAGGTTATTTAGTAAATGAAAGGTATATACAACGGTTAAACAAAGATAATGTAATAATAAAAAATAATCAAAAAATTCCTATGAGCAGATCACGCATTCAATATGTACAACAAAAACTTATAGAAGCACTAAGGTGAGTTATGAATAATACGGAAATTATATTTGAACTGTCAATAAGTTTATTTGAATCGTACCTAATGATTGAATTTATTTCAAAATTTAATGGTTACAAATATTCAGGAAGTAAAAAAAACATTTTGTTTATATTTGCAGTGATTTTGTTGTTTGTAAATATTACTGTAGCAAATTATATTGAAACATTTATAGAAATTCCTAGTTATATAGCTTTTGTAATAATGATTATTTACAGCATAATAGCTCTTAGAGGGAAACTTCTAGTTAAGCTATTTAGCAGCATTATTTTTAATGTTGTATTGATTTTAATTAATAGTTTTTCTTTATTTATTTTTAGTATAATTTTTAATGTTGTCGTTGAAGATATGATTACAACTTTTGGGATTTATAGATTTGTATGCTTAATAACATCAAAATTAATACTTTTTTATATTTCCAGAATAATCCTCAAATTAAAAAACTATAAAAATGAAGAGACACCTCTATCCGTATGGACATCAATGACAATAATTCCTATACTTACAATATTTATAATGGTAACTATAACAGAGTCAGCAGTGTTCAATAGTGATACGAGGATTACATTTTATTTACTTTTATCCATAATAGGATTAATACTGATAAATGTAATATTTTATTTTCTTTTTATGAAGTTGGGAAATGAATATGAAATAATAAAAGAAAATGAACTTTTAAAATATAATAATATACTGCAAAATAAGCATAGTAAAGAAATAAAAGAACTATATAAAGAAGTACAGACTATGAGACACGACATGAAAAATCAAATTATTAGTATTCGTTCCAGCATTCAGGATGAAAATTTTAATAAAGCAATAGATTATGCAAATAGCATAATAGAAAACATTGATAATACAAAAAAATTTATATTTACTAAAAATGATATGTTTAATGCAATAGTTAACAATAAGCTTTCGGAAGCAAATTATAAGGGAATTAAAACAAGATACAGTATAAATTATGAACTAGACCAACGTATGGAAGATGTAGATATAAATATCCTATTTGGAAATTTATTGGACAATGCAATAGAAGCATGTGAAAAAGTAGAAAAAAATAAAGAAATTAATTTAACAATAGATAAAAAAAGAGATTATATATTTATTGAAGTAAAAAACACTATAGATAAATCAATTCTAAAAGAAAATCCAAATTTATTGACAACAAAGTATAATAAATCAAGTCACGGGATGGGAGTAAGAAGTATAAAAAAAATAGTTGAAAAATATGATGGCATAATAAATTATAATGAAAAAGGCAATATGCTCTCTTGTAATATATTATTATTAGAGAAAAAAGCATAAAATATTTACCAAACGTACACGTATACAACCAAACGTCCCCAAGCTATTGACTTATGAAAAAAATCAGTTATATTGTAAATAAAGGTAAAAAGAAATTTAATTGTTGGAGGATACAATGATTAAATATTTATCAGACAATATAACTGATTTTTTCTATTCAAATAAAATAATTGAAGCGGAAGAAAAAGAAATATATGTTTATGGTTTACAATTAATAATATTTACTATAATGGGGATAACGTTAATCTTAGTCTTAGAGTTAATATTAAACAAGCTATTTTATTCCATTATATTCTTAATAAGCTTTATACCAATCAGAATGTATTCAGGCGGGTATCATGCTAGTTCATATGTAAAATGCAACTTAACTTTAATATCATTATATTTGGTAGCAATGTCTGCCGTGATATTTACACCATCAGTTTATGTAATAAGAATATCAACAATAATGGCAATTATAACTATATATACTATTTTGAAATATGCACCAGTTGATAATGAAAATAAGAGATTGACTGGAAATAGAAAAAAGAGAAACAAAAAAATAACCGTATTTATTCTGTTTGGGTTTTATTTAATTGGGGTGGTCATGTATAAAATAAATATCCAATTGTTTTATACTATAATAGTTACCATGTTTTTAGTATCGATACTACTAAAAATAAAAATTAAAGGGGGTGTTACAAATGAAGAACATTAAAAAAACAGTACTTAGTTTTGTAGCAAGACAGATCAAAAACACTGCAATTTCAGCTGCAGGAACTACATCATACTGGGGGGCGTATCAGCCAATGGAACCTAAGTGTCTAAGGAGTGGGAAATAAGGTTAATATTAATGGTTAAGGGGGTGATTCTATTGAAAAAGTAAGTAATCTAAGAGGTACATTTAATTATCGAAAAATGACAAAACAATAATAATAAAAGAAAGTCTATGGGTTAAGTTATTAACTCACTATTAAAGCATAATAAAATATTTTTAAAGTTCTGGAGATTAATGACTTTTTAAAAGCGGTAATTATTTGTCGGCATCACCATAATTAGATATTATGAAATAGTTTATGAAAGTAAGTATAAAGGCATTGCAGAAAAGGCAATGATGTAAAGAGGAGAATTTAAATGAAAAATAATGATAGGAAGTCAATAAAGCTGATTATAAAGATTACGATTATAATATTTGTAGTAATTGCCATCTACAGGATGATTCCAAAATATCCTGAGCCATTATATTATGTTGACTCATATCAAGAGTTATTTAAAGCCATTTCATTAGAGAAAGTCATCTTAATACCAGATGAAGATTTATTGCCCAATATCAATTATAATTATACTGTATATTTAAAGTCGCGTTTTTCTTATGATGTTGAAGGTTATACAATATACTCGGATTTGGATGAAAGCAATGTAGATGTATGCATGTTTATTCAATGCAAACAAAACATCGAAGAACACTATTATTCTGATATAAGAGCTGACCTTTCAATAAATGGAGTAGATGTTGAGGTTGAGCACTATCCGTTATTTACTGATGTTACATTTATTTTCGACAAGTACCGTTATACTCTGCATTTCACGCATTCTCTTGATATATCTGATAAAGATGCCATAGATATCATTACAAATATGATATCAAAATAAACTAACTTAAAGATTAGGAGGTTACATATGAATATTAATATTATACAAAGTAGAATAATAAAGAGGATATGCTTGCTTATTGGTGTATCAATGATATTAATGGCTTTTCAATTTGAAGCATTAGCTGATGACAGCTTGAAAACCTCACCTAACAACATAGGAGGACAACAGGGACGTTTCAATCGTCCTGGCGTCCTATTGGTGTCCTATTTATTTCTTTTGTTTACTTCTTCTTGAGCTGCTGCTGTTAAAATTGTCTGCCCAATATTATTGATAAATTTTCCAAGGATAAACTGATCTTTTGTATCAATGTTATCTATTAATAAAATTCCAATCAATGAAGACAAAAGTATAAATTGTTTAGAGGGCAATGAAGTAATGTATGAAATTAACGTTTTATAGGCACTGTTATTTGATGTATTATTTTCTTTTAATACATCGTTTTCTATATCTCTGTTCTCAGAGTTATCTTTATTGCTTAATATTCTAATTAGATTTTCAAAGTCCAGATTATCTTCATTCATACAAACACTTCCTTTTTAAAGTCACTAAATTAATATATGATTTAAATAAATGAAGGTTACAACCCATTAAGGAGATAATTTTGGCACACATTGCACATCGATAGAAATTGGACGCGGGCAGAGGACGCGGTGATGTTTCACAATAAAGCTTGAGAGTGGGAAATGCCAAGGCAGGCAAGAAGGGATGGTCGCGGGTGGACGCAGGGGTGGACGCAGGTGGACGCAGGGGTGGACGCAGGGATGTGGACGCAGGGACGTTTCAACCGTCTTAAACGTTTGTGGAAATTATTGGTTGATATTGTTGCGAAAAATGTTATAATAATAATGAGATATATAATGATTTATGGTGACGATTCCTTTTGTTTGGCGAATTGATAAAAGGGGTATATTATGAGATTTGTAAGTGAAAAATGTCATGACAAGCAAGAATCATAATCAATACCTATCAAACGAAACGTCTCGGTTCTTCAATGTTCAACTGAATTAAAAAATATTCTTCAATACCACTCTACTTAAAGGTCAATTTAAGTTATATAAAGAATCAAAATTCCGTTATAAAGCGTATAAAGCGCAAGAGTTTGAGCTGGAGAAGATATTCTTGGTTTCTCATTTTAGGTAAAAACAAATGATACTTATTATTATGATTTACTAATTTTGAATAATTCTACAGTTTGTATTTGTTTAACAGAATAATTTAAAGGGGCAAAGAATCAATATGTTGATAAAAATATATAATATAATAACAATAAGCATAATGGTAGCATTTTTAATTATTACTACTGGCTGCAACTTAAATCAAGAAAATAAAAGTAAACTGGAAAACAACATAATAATATTTAAAGATATAAAATTAGAGCAAGCATTATTGGGTAATGGTATAGATTTGAATAATGACAAGCAAATTTCAATTGAAGAAGCTAAATCATATGATGAAATATTAGATTTATCCAATATTGGAATTGAAAATGTAGATGGAATAAATTATTTTACAAATGTAAAAATTTTAAATTTAGCATTTAATAATATAAGAGATGTAGAACTAATATCAACAATGACGGAACTTACATCTCTAGATTTATCAAATAATGAAATTACAGATATATCTACATTCGGTAGCTATTCAAATCTAATAATGCTA
>SWCH01001045.1_pt1 | contig 15289 bp, 11 predicted proteins | sample 4690051 | NCBI WGS metagenome assembly SWCH01 (sample SAMN10267282, study PRJNA491770) | bioreactor metagenome | isolation source: DHS bioreactor inoculated with | place: Japan: off Shimokita Peninsula | reverse complement strand
AGTGGGTGGAATAATTTTTATAGTATTTGGAGTGTGTCTTTTAGTAGGTATGCCTATTGTCACAGGGCTTGGAGTTGCTGCCATATGGCCAGAATTAATGGGTGCCCGAGGTGCTACTTCAATCGAGGCTGTAATAAGGGCGATTTTTGGAGGAGCAGATAGTACCCCTATAATTGCAGTTCCTCTGTTCATACTGGCAGGCGTGTTGATGGCAAGGGGAGGAATATCTAAAAAGTTGTTTAATGTTATTGCGTATTTTATTGGGAAAAGGACTGCTGGTATGCCATGTGCAGCAATAATCACATGTTTATTTTATGGAGCTATTTCAGGTTCAGGACCGGCTACTGCGGCTGCTGTCGGGGCAATGACTCTTCCAATTTTAATTGAACTGGGATATGATAAAGTTTTCTGTGGGGCGATGATTGCTACAGCAGGTAGTTTAGGGGTCATCATACCACCGAGTATTCCTTTTGTATTATATGGTTTGTCAACTAGTGCTTCGGTGGGAAATCTATTCATAGCCGGTATTTTACCAGGTATATTAATTGGTTTATTTTTAATGTTATATGCAATTTTTTATTGTAAAAGAGATGGAGAAGACAAGGAAAAAATTGCTGCAAATCACAAAGCTTTAAAAGAACAAGGAATTTTAAATTTGCTACTAGATAGTTCTTTTGCATTGTTATCACCTGTAATTATATTAGGTGGAATTTATACAGGTATTACAACACCTACAGAGGCTGCATGTATTTCTGTATTTTATTCTCTATTTGTCAGTTTGTTTATATATAAAACAATTAAATTTAGAGAAATATGGTCAATCGTAAATTCAGCAGTAAAATCATATGCCCCTTTGATATTTGTGCTTGCCATTGCCAATTCATTTGGAAGGGTACTTGCGCTTTTGAGAGTACCTCAAGATCTTTCAAGTTTTATTGGCAGCACTTTTACATCTTCAACCAGCATTTTATTAGTAATTATGGGGATTTTCTTCTTGTTAGGAATGGTAATGGATACAGGTCCTGCAATAGTTATAATGGCACCAATACTGCTGCCTATACTTGATAAGTTTGACATTAATGTTATACAATTTGGCGTGATAATGGTTGCAAATTTAGCAATTGGACTTGTAACTCCGCCATTTGGATTAAATTTATTTGTAATTTCACCACTAATAGATACTCCAATCATGACAATAGGAAAGAAGGCTATACCATTTATAGGAGTGTTTATAGTAGCAATTCTTTTGATAGCGTTTATACCGCAAATAAGCTTGGTATTGCTATAATAAAAATAATGAAAAAACGAAAATATGAAAAGGAGAATTAGAAAATGACGAGAAAATTATTTATGATCTTATTATCAATGCTTTTAGTATTGTCCCTCGTAGCTTGCAAGGGAAACGATACTCCTGCTGACAATGGAAGTTCGCAATCAAATAGTGATACAGATTCTGAACAACCAAAATTCAATTATATAATGGGGCATGGTGCTGCGGAAGGTTCTATAGGAGATTTATATAGTTTAAAATTCAAAGAACTAATTGAAGCAAAATCAAATGGAAATATAACGGTAGATGTATATGCAGGTTCTCAGCTTGGTACATACGGGGAAATGCTTCAAAGTTTACAAAAAGGTGATATAGGCGGAATGATTTTTCAACCGGCACCAGCAGTATCATTTATTCCTGAACTAGCTATGCTTGATCTGCCATATGCATTCTATGGATATAGTCAAGAAGAAATTGATAAAACTTTAAATGACAGCGAATTTTCCAAAATATTAGATGAATCATTTGACAAAGCAGGGTATAAAAGAATGTCATTTGCACAGGCAGCAACTTTTAGAGAAATAACTTCAAGTAAAAAAATTAGTAATATAGAAGATCTAAAAGGGTTAAAATTAAGAGTTTTAGAAAATAAATATCACCTTGAATTTTGGAAAAATATAGGCGCAAACCCAACACCTCTTCCTTTTGGAGAGCTATATTTATCATTGCAGCAAGGCTTAGTTGATGCACAAGAAAATCCATATGATACGTCTTACGCTGCAAAATTTGCAGAAGTACAAAAATATGTTGTAAATACTCATCATATAATATATCCAAACTTGTTTATTGTTAATAAAGATTTGTATGAAAGTATGCCAGAAGATTATCAGAAAATGTTCGATGAAATTGCTTTGGAAGCAAAAGATTATGCTCAAAATTTAATGAAAGAAAGCGCTGATAAAGACCTTAAGAATTTACAGGATGCAGACCTTGAAGTAATTAATTTTTCAGATGAAAACCTTTCAAAAATGAAAGAGAAAGCATCAGTTGTTGAGGACCTTCTTAGAAATGATCTAGGTGATGAAGTAGTAGATACATTTTTCAAATCTTTGGATATAAGCAAAAAATAATTAAGAACTGAAAAACGTTGGAATTTCATTTTTTATAATTCCAACGTTTTTTATATGTTCTGACCCTGCCTCCTAAAGCTCCTCAGCAATTAATCATGCATGCCTGCTTCGTACAACCCGGGAGCCAAACTGCTGAGACATGAAAAATCATCACTGGGTGTAATTTTTTCAAATCGTGTAACTGCCTGCTGCCAAACAGCTTAATTGTTCAAATGCCCAAGCAATTGGTCCTTTATTTGCACTTATTGCATGTTTTTTTCTCTTTAGTGCAGCAGATATGTGACTAATTGCCGGTTGGCCTGAAAATATTTTTAGGGGAGTCAATTCAAAAAGTATATCGTAATCAATATTTTCAGCAATTTCTATTGAGCTCATCTCTTTATAATCACTTCTGCTTTCATCAAAATGATTCAATGTTTTTAAATCATTAAGCGCACCTATTAAATCAATCCCATTTTCATTAACTAAGCAGCCCTTTGATTTAGTTGAAATTGCTACTACACTAACTTTCAAATTATATCTTTCAAATATTTCATTTTCTTTCTCAATCAACAGCTTTGAAAATGATCTTCCCACGTTACCATAACCTAATATTGCTATTTTAACGTTACTACTATTCATTTTACACATCCTCTTTAATAATTAATAATTTGGTTTTTCCCTATCAATACCTCAGAAATAAAAAGCAAAACGTTTCCTTGTTTATTATTATACAAAAAATATATGGTGTATACAACTAAAATTGTAAAAATCTAGTTATATTGCAAAATTTCTACGATAAATCTTGTTAAAATTGTAGCTGCTTCACCGCGGGTTACCAATTCACCTGGTGCCAAAATTTTATTGCTTCTGCCTTGCAGTAAATCTGCGGAAATCGCCCACTCCATAGCAGCACTACTCCAGCCCCCTATTTCATTGATGTCATCATATGAGCTCAAATCACCGGTCGCCGTAACATCTATACCTTTGTGCTGAGCATAGCGGTAAAGTATGACAATCAACTGCTCCCTTGTCAGATTTTCATTCGGAGCAAAGAATTCATCAGTGATGCCTTTTACGATATTTTCATTAGCTGCCCAAGTAACTCCGTCACTATACCATGTGCTTCCATTTACATCTTTAAAAGATGCTAAACTGTTTATTTCAGGATTTTTCTCATAACGATAAAGTACTGTTACCATCATAGATCTGGTCATGGAGCTATCAGGAGCAAATTCAGTATCGGACATACCATAAAAGAGGCCTTGTGCAATTACAAAATTAATGCTACCTTTTGCCCAGTGTCCGTTAATGTCCGTTAATTTACCTTCATCAATTTTTTCTTTAAATTCTACCTCTACGGTGTGCTCCTTATCATCCGTGAATTCATATGAATCTAATGAACCTACAGACTTTCCGTCAATAATTAAATCAGAAATTTCATACCCCTCATCAGGTACTATCCTTATGGTTCTCTTATCATCAGATACTACAACCTTTCCTCCTGATGTTGCCTGTGGAAAAATAATAGTCGGTGTTTTCACAGCCGGTGTATTATTGCGCCCACTGCTGCCGCCACCGCCACTGGATTGGCGATAAATTATGTTATATGATGCGGAATCAGGAAAATTCAAGTGTTCTTTATTATAAGTGTATAAATTAACCTTACCGCTGGCTTCAAAACCTGTATTGTGGTTAAAAGCAGTTGCATCCAGTTTTTCTAAGCTGTTTGGCAGGTATACTTCCTTTAAAAGGCTTACAGCAAAAGCTTCTGGACCAATTTCCTTCAGACCCTCATTAAGCACCAGCTTCTCCAAACGAATAGCTTTCGTAGTACCTGAAAATGCCCTGTGTCCCAAGACTTTAACACTGCCGGGTATTTCCAATTCCTTGATTTGATGATAATAGAAAGCCCCTCTTCGGATCTCCGTAACAGAATCGGGAATTCTCAGAGTCTTCAACTGAGCACCGTTAAATGCATACTCATCTATGACCTCTACACCATATGGTATTTCAATATTCTGCAATGTAATGTTGCGAGCAAATAACCCTTTAGGAATAACCTTCATATTCTTAGGCAGAGTAACATCTGTAAGCTTGTTGGTAGAAAAAACACCCTCCTCAATATTGATTATAGTTTCCGGAATAACAAGCTTTTGCAGCTTATTACCATTGAAGCACTGTAACTTTAATGTGTTTAGGCTGTTCGGAAATTCAACAGCTGTTAAATTGTTGTATTGAAATGCTCTTTCTTCAATTACTTCCACATATTTAGGTAGAACCACCTTGTTCAAACCCTTAGGAGAAAATACATCTTCCTTAACAAAATAATAATCGTCAGGGACAAATTAATCCTTGCTTATTTTTGTAATCCTTTCGCCTTCCGGATTAGTATCCGGCAAAACAGCGTCTCTATATAGTTCAGCCTTTATTTTACCTGCTTCCGAAAAGCCTGTTAAGTTTGTCCCTTCATAGGTGAAATCTTCTGCTGTCCACAGCTCTTCCGGATTAAAATATATTACCTTATGACTCTTAGCGTCTGCAGAAAAAGCCTCATGAGCCTCATTGGTAGTATAAACATCTACAACTATGGTGTTATCAACGAAGCTTTTGCTGTCCAAGGCTATAACACTGTTTGGAAGTTCAACTCTTTCCAGCAGGTTTTTATTAAATGCACCTTTAGAGATAGTTTCCAGTCCCTCATTCAAGATTATAGATTTCAGTGTTTTTGCATTAGGATTTCCTTCAAAGGCTTGTTTTCCAATATATTTAACATTCCCTGGAATAGTCAATGTGTCTAGATGGTGCAGTATAAAAGCAGCATCACCTATATTTTCCACGGTGGATGAAATTATTAAGGTCTTCAATGGAGCACCTCTGAAAGCACTGCTGCCAATTTCCTCTACGCCCTCTGGTATTTCTAGGTTTGTTAATGTAGTATTGGCAGTAAATGCTCCTTCTGGAATCACCTTTAATTTATGATTTATCTCCAGTGTGGTTAATTTATTTACACCAAAGGCTCCTTTACCCATTGTTTCTAAATTTTCCGGCAATATAAGAGCTGTAAGCTTATTGCCGTTAAAGGCCATATTTCCTATATGCTCCAGAGACTGAGGGAATGATAAATCTGTAAAATTATTATACTGGAATGCATAATCTCCGATTGTCCTCAATTCCTTTGGAAATGCTACGCTGGTGAATCCATCTGGAGAAATAACTTCGTTGCCCTGAAACTCGGCATCCATCTTAAAGGCGTTAGCAGCAATTTCCGTAATTTTCTCGCCCTGTGGGTTTACATCAGGCAGTACAAGATTTTTACTAAGAGAAGCTTTTATTTCCCCAGACTCAGACAAGCCTGTAATTTTTCCTTCCTCATAGGTAAAGTCAGATACTTCCCACTCATCAGAATTATCTGAATTCCACAAAATCAATTTTTGATGAGGTACAGGATTCGTTCCGCCAATACGTGAAATACGGTCATTATTAAAAAGATTGGCATTCGAAGTATACATGTAAACAATGCCAGAGCCCTCAGTTGAAGAAGGTTCCATGCCAGGGTTATTCAAAAATGCAGTGCCTGCCACCTTCTCTACTCTATAAGGCAGAATAACGGATTTTATTTTGTTGTTATAAAATGAATTACCGTCTATTTGAATTTTCTCTTTTGTATCTGCAATAATTAAGGACGTAATTACATTGTCCATAAATGCTCCGTTTCCTACCACCAAGGTGCTTTGAGGCAGACTTACCGACGTAATTTCATTATTGCGAAAGCATTGAGGTCCAAAAGTACGAATACCCTCAGGGAATGTAACTTCACTTATATTATTGTTCATGAAAGCATTGCTATTGATTGTAAATTCATTTAAGCCTTCAGGAAATGCAACCCGTGTCAAGCCCTTATTGGCAAATGAACCGGAAGCAATAGCTGTAATTGTATTGCCATTTTTATTTTTCAAAGGAATTTCTAATTCCTTATTTTCTGATAGCTTTTCAAGACCTTCTGAGCTGAAGCCGGTTATGATTGTTGCATTATCATCCGCATATGTAAAATCATCTGCTGACCAAGGCTTTTCTTCTAAAATCAGTTTTGCAGAGCTTGATTTTGGTTGACCCTTTTCATTATATACATCATAATGTTCAATTGTTGTACTTGTCAAATGCAAAGGATTTTCTGTATATAAATAAACTAATTTAAACTTATCAATTGTAATACTGCCAGGATTATTGTTAAAAGCAGTACCCTTAATTCCTTTTACATTATAAGGAAGTCGTACTGATTCAAGCTGATTATTACTAAATGCATTAGCTTGAATGTCTATTCCCTCTGACAATGTAGCCCGGTTTTCCTCAAAAATAAGTGTATCTATCTGGTTTGCTAAAAAAGCTGTTCCACCAATGGAGCTAATTTTATTATGTATAGTAACTTGTGTCAATTTATTGCTGGCGAATACACCCAAATTAACAACTGTAACACCTCGAGGAATTTCAACATGAGTAATTTCATTTTTCATGAAAGCCTGATTGCCTAAAGATATTAAGCTTTCAGGAAGTGTTAATTCTCCACCTATTTTGTTTGTACTGAAAGCTGCATTGCCTATGGACTCAATGGTATCAGGGAAAGTAACAGATGTTAAATCCTTTTTTTCAAAAGCTTTTAGTCCAATACCCTTAATTGCAGTACCTGTAACATTTTGATCAGGTATGACCAGATCCCTATTTTCTACAGCTTTAATCTCACCCGATTCGCTAAATCCCGTAATTAGGGTTTCATCATTTGAATCATATTCAAAATCTTGTGCAACCCAACTGTCTTCAGAATTATACGATTCAATGCCTGTACCTTCAGCATCGCCAGATACTTCAATATTTACCGCATCACCGGTATTATATTCAGAATTTAATTCAATCCAGCTGTTTTCTGTGTCCGCAAAGGTAATGGCAGAAACAGGAGAAAAGCATGCAACTATTATATAAATAGGAATTAATATTTTTGTTAATTTTTTCACTAGTTTATTCATTATCCACCTCCGGATTATATTTTTTCAAGTTCTATACCTTCTAAAAATGTTTTTTTTGTTCCAATTAACCAAAAGGGATAACCTGTACATTACAAGCCATCCCCCTTGTCCTTCAATAAGTTTTATTTTTCTAGTAAGTCTGAAAAGGTCCAGCCTTTGTAACCACCTTCTAGGGTATAGATATTAGCCGCATCTATGCCTGCTTCCTTCAAAAGTCCCGTTGCGGCTTCAGCATACCTTTTACCTGAATAGCACAGCAGGACAAACTTCTTGCCTTCGACGTCTGTTTCGGCTAATGCTTTTTCTATGTTTGCTTTAGCGGGAGCATTATCCTGATTGGATATAATAGAATCTACATCTGCAGATATAGACCCTTTAATATGTTCCGTATCATAGTCTGCCTTTTTCCTTGCATCGAAAACTACATAATCACTGTTTTCTTCTGTTAAAATAGTCTTTAGTTCGTCAGCAGTTACATACTGAAAACTTGCTGTCTCTTGTTCCGAATCTGCGGGATTCTGCGGCTCTTCTGAATTAGCACTGCAGCCTACAAATATGCTTATCACCAACATAAGCACCAAAAGTAAAGATAAGTTCTTCTTTTTCATTTTTACCCTCCTAATATGTTTAATATTACCATTTTTAATGGTAACAGCTTCAATAAAATAAGTCAAGCCATGTGGTCATGAATAATATTTATATAACAACTTATATCTTAATAAAATTTTATATGTCTATTTTGCTATCAAAAAACTATCATACACCTTCAAAATTTAGGCTGTTAATTATGTATAAAATAACTCATGAAATTATAACAAATTTATTGTTTTTGGGAAGCCTTCAAAAAAACTTTTTTGTAATACTAAATTCAACTACAATTTTATTAGGTTAAACGCAACTATCATTATTTGGTCTAGTTGCATTTAAGTTATCAGGTTACTTCAATCAGACTCTTTACTACTCACAAATAATTATTATTGACAATTTGAAAAAATTATAATATAATGTTGTCGTATAAGAAACATAGTTCTCCAATAGGAAACGAGGTGATGTAGAATGAATAGCACAGAAAAAGTAATTACTTTACTAAGAAAGCTTGGAACAAGTCCTTACGAGTACACATTGACAGAGTTATCCAGTTCAATAGAATGTGGAAAAAGCGGAACATATAAAATATTAACTTTTTTGGCTAAAGAAGGCTTAGTATTTCAAAAGTATAATAAAAAGTATTGCCTTGGCTCGACAATAAATCATCTAGGAAAAATATATGAGGAAAATATTGTTACATGGCACATGTGCAAACCATATATGGAGAAATTACTAAATATAACTGGGGAAACGGTTTCGCTTGGTTTGAAAGAAAATGGAGTAGCTACAGTAGTGCATAGAGTTGTAAGTAAAGAGGAAATAAGAATTGAAGGTAACATAGGAAAAAAACTGCCAGTTTATGTAACTGCAATAGGTAAATTATTAGCAGCATACGATGATTTTAATGATATCAAAAAAGGATTGGAAAAAGAAACAATGGTTAAAATGACAGCTAATACTATAGATAATATTAATGACTTGCAGAAAGAATATGAAAAAATAAGGACATGTGGCTATGTAATAAACGATGAAGAAAGTACTATGGGTGTAATAAGTGTAGGCGCACCCTTGTTGGATATAGACGGAAAGGTATGGGGTTGCTTGTGTGTCGGAAGCCCTAAGTCAAGAGTTGATAATAATAAATTAGAGTATATCATTAAACATGTTGTAGCTATAGCAAAAGAAATATCAGACAAAAATCTCAAATTCTAAATATCTGGAGGTGATATGACTGCAAATTTCAGAAAAAGGAGGGATAAAAAGAACCTTTACCTTCAATAATGTTTATATATTTTTACATAAGATTCCGGCCCATGTAAAATAACATTACAAAAAGTAAAGGCAGATATAAATAAAATATCAATATATTTATAACATTTTTAGACAGTTTTGTAAATAGAATTATTAAAAATTAAAGAAATAAGGAGAAAACGGAAATATGAAAAACAATAAAATATTATTAATTATATCATTTGTATTAGTTTTAACCTTAGCATTTACAGCTTGTTCAGATAAAATAGATACAACTTCAGAATCTGGAGAGGAAACTGGAGAAGTTAAGGAACTTTGGAAGCCTAATAAAGCTGTTACATTTATAGTACCATCCAGTGCTGGCGGCGGACATGACAATGCAGCAAGAGTATTTGCAAAATCTATGGAAAAATATGCTGGTGTACCTATAAATATAGTTAACCAACCTGCAGGAGCTGGAGTTGTCGCATTCACAGAAATCATGAATGCTAAAACAGATGGACTGACTCTTGGGCAAGCCTCGATATCATTAGTGTCTGACCAGTACTTAGTAGATGGTGCAACATATAATCAAAATTCCTTCAATTATATTGGAATGAACTCAACAGATGCCAATAACCTGGTTGTAAGCAGCGATGGTCCATATAAAGATATGGATTTAAAACAATTTATCGAATATGCTAAAGAAAATCCTAAAAAAATAAGATTAGGTGTTTCTGGTTCTTGGACAAACCATGATTATACAAGACATATGCTTGAGCAGACTTCTGGAACAGAATTTACACGGGTGTCAATTAAGGGTGGAGCTAATATAGTGCTAGGAATATTAGGCGGCGATCTTGATGCAGGTGTTCCTTACCCGTCAGAAATTAAGGCACAGATTGATGCAGGAAAATTAAAGGTTTTAGCTGTATCAGGAGAAGACCGTTCAAGCTTTTGGCCTGAAGTACCGACATTTAAAGAACAGGGCTACGATGTTACTTTGACTGTTTGGAGAGCTGCAATATTACCTAAGGATACACCTGACGAGATTCTCGCAGGATGGCAGGATATTTATGAGAAAACAATGTCTGACCCAGAAACTGAGGAAGAATTTAAAAAGGTTGGCATAACAATGTCCTATAAAAATGCTGAAGAAACTATAAAAATAATAAATGATTCCCATGACATTTATAAACAGATTATAGATTCGGGAGTAGTTTCAAAATAATAATATATTACATAACAGATAAAAGCTGCTGTATATGTTGCAGCAGCTTTTAGACGAGAGAGGAGTTGCCGTGAAAGAAACGATAACTTTTAAAGATAGAACATTGGGAATCATAAGCATATTTGTTGCACTTTTACTGTTATTTTCAATAAAAGAAAAAAATTTTGAGACAAAAGCTTTTCCTGTAGCATTGCTTATTTCATTTTCTGTTTTAAGCATACTGCTAATTATAGGTAAGAAAAGAAAAACGTACAAATTAAAAAATTTAGATAAAGTTATATTATACTACCTGTTATTCTTTGCTTACGTAGTAGTGATACCATACATAGGATTTATTATTGCTACGACTTGTTTCATGAGCTTGTTTATTATTATGAGCAAATATATGATAAAAAAAATTATGGTTTTAGTAATATCATTGGTAGTATCTTTAATGACCTGGTATATATTCTCAGTTTTGTTTGGGATTTCACTTCCAGAAATATTATTCTAGGGAGAGTAAAATTATATGAACGAATTATTTAATTTATTAGCTGATGGATTTATAAATGTATTTCAATTACCAAATATAGTTGCTATGATTTTCGGAGTAACTTTAGGAACACTTTTTGGAGCTCTACCCGGACTGTCTGCAACAACAGGTATGGCACTTTTGCTTCCTGTTGCGTATAATTTGGATCTTAATGCAGGTTTGCTGATGCTTGCAGGGATTTATGCGGGAGCATTATATGGTGGTTCCATCTCAGCAATACTATTGGGAATACCAGGCACTGCAGCAGCATTACCTACAACCTTTGACGGTTTCCCAATGAGCAAGAATGGAAAAGCAAGTTATGCTCTATTATACGGATTATGCGGTTCTGCCTTTGGTGGAGTGGTAAGTTCTTTGGTACTAATGTTTCTAACACCTCCTATATCTGCTATGGCACTCAAATTTGGCCCACCTGAGATGTTTGCACTAAGTTTGTGGGGAATGGCAGTTGTATCAAGTGTTGTTGGAGATAATTGGATCAAAGGTGTTTTGGCATCGTTACTTGGTTTGATTGTTAGCACCGTAGGAGTAGACCCTGTAAATGGCGCAACACGCTTTACCTTTGGTAACTATAATTTGATAAGTGGATTTACACTCGTTTCTTTAATTCTGGGAACTTTGGCTGTCCCGAGAGTTTTTGATATGGTAGAAAACTTCAATAATGAAGGCAAGTACTTTAAAGTTTCCTGCGAAAAGAAATATTATTTTAAACCTAAGGAAATATTAGTACACACATTTTTGATGTTACGCTCTTCAATAATAGGGGCTATTGTAGGCATTGCTCCTGCTGCCGGGCCCACCATAGCATCTTTTATGAGTTATAACTCTGCAAAACAAGCTTCAAAGTCACCAGAGACATTCGGTAAAGGTAACCCAGAGGGTATATTAGCTTCTGAAACTGCTAACAATGCTGCAACCGGAGGAAGTTTGGTACTTGCATTATCCTTGGGTATACCAGGAAGTGCGGCTGCAGCGGTTTTGATGAGCGCTTTGATAATGAGAGGGTTTCAGCCAGGACCTATGCTTTTGGAGAGTAATTCTGATTTGGTATATACCTTCTTTGTAGGGTTTTTAGTAGTTAACATTCTAGTTTTTTTTGTAGGTCATTTGTTTGTTCAAGCAGGACCATATGTTTTGAAAACACCAGAAAAAATTCTGGCACCAATAATAATGGTTATTTGTGTAGTGGGCGCATATTCTGAAACACAAACAATGTTTGCAGTATATGTTACATTGATATCAAGTTTTATAGCCTATATTTTAACTAAAATGGATTTTCCAGTTTCACCGTTCTTGTTGGCATTGATACTAGGGAATATGATGGAAGCCAATTTATGGACATCCTATACCATTACTTATGGAAATATGTGGCTTATATTTAAGAGACCTGTGTTCTTAATCATATTGGCATTGTCAATAGTAACATTCTGTACACCGGCTATAAAGTCGTTGTTACAAAAGAGAAAATTAAAAATTAATGAAAACAATTAATCTGTATGTTTATATATTACCGTAGATTATTCCGGAATCTGCAGTAATATTAAATATAAATAAAATATCAAAAGGAGAAAAAAAAACAATGAATGATTATGTAGAAAAGGTAAATGAAGAAATCCTCGCACAAAGAAAGCAAAGAGATTTAGACTATGAAGAGTACAAAAAAGACGGTAGAATATGGGGACTTGTTCCAAAAGAAAGAATTTTGACAATCAAATTTCCTAGAGTAGAAAAAGAAGTTATTGAGGAATTTAAGAAGATGCAGGACTTATCTACTACTGTGTCTGATATTTTGGATTCTATAGGAATAAATGGAGTTGTTGCAACTTCCTATATTAAACCCGTAATACCAGGAAAACAAGTCGTAGGGCAAGCTCTTACTATAAGAAGCATACCCGAAAGAAAAACTACAACACAAGGATACAATGACAAAGATTTTATAAAAATGGCTACTAGAGATATATATTATTTGGCCGAAGAGGGGGATGTTCTCGTTACTGACTTTGGTGGAAACCTTGACGTATCTAACATGGGAGGTCAATCATGCACAGTTGCAAAATCTTGCAAACTATCAGGCTCTGTAGTTAATGGAGCTGTAAGAGATATTGGAACTATAAAGGAATTAGATTACCCAGTATGGAGTATGGGAACAACACCACAAACAGGTAAATTTAGAATGCAGTGTATAGAAATGAATGGTCCTGTAACTCTTAAGGACATAGTTATTTATCCAGGAGATCTAATAGTGGCAGATGATTCTGGAGTATGCGCAATACCATATGAACATGTCGGAACGGTACTCGAAAAGGTTAAATCAGTATTGAATGAAGAAGAGGTTATGCGTGACTTTATCAATGATAAAAGGCCTCTTGATGAATTAAGACCACTTTATAGAAAGAGATATAAATAATATTACATAATTGTTTATCCATAAAATGTAATAATTAGTTTAAATAGTAGTATATAAAATAGATTTGACTACGTCAAAATCAACTCCCCTGCCCCTCAATCTTGAGGGGTAAATTTTTTTCTTCGTCAAACTCTTTTCTTTTGTTCAAATTTGTCGTATTATCTTTTTATGAACAAACAAGTTCATGATGCCTGGCGCTGTTCAAGTTTTTGAGGTGATTAAATGAAATTTCAAAATTTCAATACATCTTATACTAAGGTTCAACTACAGTGTTTTAGCCACTTATATTTTTCATTATATTATGAAAATATTATAATTTCAGTATTTCTTTTATTGTTTCCCAGTGATTTTTATTTTATCTTTTTTACATAGTAAATACGTAGCAATTATTTTTTTCAACGTTATTTTGATATAAATGATTTTTATCCTTAGAAAAATTATACAAACTCTGAATATCTTTATTTACAAGCCTTTCAGAATTTTTGTTTTTTTGCAACTGCCAAATTTGGTATTATAACTATTTGTTCGATGTTAATCAACCAAAAAATCCTTGAGCTTAACACTAAGGATGAATTATAAGTGTATCCTTTATCACTCCAATGCCGCAATAACAACAAAAATCCCAATACCGTACCGTCAAAGTATTGAGATTTTTCATCTAAGCATTTTATGTATAGTAAATATATTTGCATTATAACATTACAGGGATTAACGGCTTATCTTTAATAAAACAAAAGGTTTGTTGATTCCTTTCCTATTACATAATATAAATTATGCTAAAAATTCAATAGCAAATTGGGCATAAAGGGCCGCTGCATACATAAGGGCATCTTCATCTATATCAAATTTCGGATTATGATGAGGATAATATTCTATTTTTTCTGTGTTCTTTGTTCCTACAAAAGCATACAACCCTGGAACCAAGCTACTGAGCCGTGAAAAGTCATCACTGGGCGTAATTTTTTCAAATTTTGTAACAGTCCCGCTACCAAACATCTTTTCGATGACAGTACTACCAAGCTTTGACATTGCCGGATGGTTTGTCAACGGTTTCCCTGATCCTACAATAAATTCAACATTTGATTCTGCACGATAAGTTCTCGCAGTTTCTTTTGCAATCCTAGTAATCTTATCTTCCAGAATCGGAGCCAGCTTTTCATTAAAAAATTTAATCGACCCTTCCATACAAACTTCCTCAGCCAACACATTGAACTCAGTGCCCCCATTGAATTTACCAATAGAAATAATAACTGGATCTAAAGCATTCAATTCTCTACTAACAACACTTTGTAAATTCATAACTAATGCTGAGGCCGCCAAAATGGCATCTACCCCTAAATGAGGCATCCCTCCATGTCCTCCGTGTCCTTTCACACGTATTTTTATCCTTGCAGAAGTTGCCATTCTGATACCTTCGTCTACAGAAATCTTTCCAACTTCAATATCATTCCACAAGTGGACCCCCATAACGCCATCTACACCTTCCATAACCCCGGCTTCTATGAATGCGGCAGCTCCACTAGGACCTTTTTCTTCATGAGGCTGAAAAAGGAACTTAACTCGCCCATTCCACAGGCCTTCATATTCTTTTAATATTCTAGCTGCCGTTAGCAAGCTGGAAATATGTCCATCATGGCCGCAGGCATGCATAACTCCATTATTTTGAGATGAAAAAGGAAGACCAGTCTCTTCTTTTACAGGAAGGGCATCTATATCTGCTCTCAAAGCCAAAGTTTTACCCACTCTTCCGCTATCGAGCATACCTACCACTCCTGTTTCAGTACATCGCTCGTATGGTATTCCTAAAAGTTCTAACTCCTGTATAATTCTCTCTGTAGTTTTATACTCATCTCCGCTGATTTCAGGGCTTAGATGGAATTCCCTTCTAAGCAATATATTGT
>SWCH01002391.1_pt1 | contig 15364 bp, 15 predicted proteins | sample 4690051 | NCBI WGS metagenome assembly SWCH01 (sample SAMN10267282, study PRJNA491770) | bioreactor metagenome | isolation source: DHS bioreactor inoculated with | place: Japan: off Shimokita Peninsula | reverse complement strand
CATTGTGAGCATGTCTTCTTCATTGAATTAACCTCATAAAAATAGATTTATGGTATAAACGGGTTTACGTTAATTTAGAACTTTCTTTTTGATTGGTATTGTTAAATACTGGATTGTATTTAATTTGATGGGGTATTCTTAAATAATATGGATTATATTCTAATAATAATTTATTCTTAAATTGTTTATGGTGAATTTAGAAATAATAATCTGGATATAGATGTTTATTCCCTTGCAAATAATATTCTCTTTATTCCTTTGTAACTAGTTGTTATGTTTATTCCCTGTAATAATGGTTCGGGTGTGTCCGGATATAATAATTGTGGTTCCAGTTGTGCTATGTTTTTTACTCGAATATGATTTAGAACTTGAATTTAGTGGGATTCTGCTGTACTATTTCCTCTCTCTGTTTCTGGTATTTCAGTGATTGTTGCATGAACTGGTTGGCACTGTCCACGTGGGTGTTGCCGGTTCTGGTGTCATTCCGGGCAAATAATGGTATGGCCACTTTCAGTTGGTTGGTGGCGTTGATCTTGGCATCCAGTTCATAGAGGGTGATTTGAAAGTAGGTGATGTAAACCTGGTCCTGAAGGTTTTTAGAGTATATCAATGCCTCCTGGGAGGTTGTTCTTGCCTGGTTGAATTCAGATGATGCGTTTTCTGCCTGTGATTGGGCAGCAGTGTACTGGTATTTGTTGGTGCTGGTGGCAGCCTGGTTGAAATAGTTGTCCCCTGCTTTAATATGGCCATTGATGCTGTCGGTTAACTGATCTATCTGAGCTATCTGGTTGCCTAAACATCCAGATAAAGAAACAGTTATAATCATCACGAAGAATATGATGGGGATTATTTTACGCATAACACACCTGCACACTTTGAATTTCTTTTTAAACCTTGAAAATATTTGGAAACCATAGTATTCATCTATAAATCTAATATGTATGGGTTATTACTAGAAATATTTACCTGTAAAGATTGAAATAATCTCATTAAAATATAATTTGAATAGTACTATTTCCTTAATATTAGTTTTGAATTGGGAACTATTTAAGTGATATATTTTTTTATGAAGGAATATTTCTTCGGGAATACCATTGAAAAAAAGTTAAAAAAAAATGGAATATTCATTTTATGATTTCCATAATCCGTGTATGTTACAGTAGCATCTTGCCTGTAGCCCTTCATCAGATTCTACCGGGAATTCTGCTTCTGGCTGGTCACCGGGGTTTAAAAACTGTATGAAAACATGTTTACCAGTGGTTAACTCCACCAGTTCAATATGGTGGTTTTCTTCCATGGGATGGGCTGATTCTCCCACTTTTACCCTGACTCCCTCTGTTGTTTTCTCAATTACTGGCCGGTGCTTCAGGGACCCATCCTCATCCTGCCTTTCTTTTAAAAGTTCCATTGGCACTTCGCAGCAAACCAGGTTCCCCTGGCCCTCACAGAGAATATTCACAATATTCCCACAAACATCACACCGATAAACTTGTCCTTTTTCAGTCATTTGCACCCTCTAAATTTTTTTTTTATGGTAATTATATAGTAATTTTTGAAAAGTCTGGTCTTTTATTTTGAAAACTTTTGTTTAATGGTTGGTATAAGAAATCTTTTTACTGGATTTGATAATTCAGTAATGATTTGATATTCAGTAAATGAAAAATATTCCCTAAAAAAAATGATGGGTGGGGAGTTCCCCTTACGGAACTACCTGGCTATCTTAAAATTTTTCGCAGCGAATGTAGAAGTATTTGGTAGGGTGGTCACAGGCTGGGCATTCTTCTGGTGGCTGTTTTCCAGTGACTGAGTATCCGCACTTGACACAGGCCCAGGTGACTTCTTCATCCTTGTTAAACATGGTGCCGGCTTCCACCTGCTCCAATAGCTGGGTGTATTTTTCCTCGTGGTGGACCTCTGCTTTACCAATGGCATTTAAACGCTGAGCTACATCATCCAGTCCTTCTTCTTTAGCCACTTTAGCAAATTCCGGGTACATTTCACTATTTTCATAGTGTTCTCCGGCTATGGCTGCTTTCAGGTTTTCAGCAGTGTCCCCTATGGTTAGGGGAGCTTCTGCTTCCACGTGGATCTCATCATTTCCGAGGTTAGCATCTCCTTTAAGGTCCTGAATCATTCTGAACAACCATTTGGCATGTTGCTGTTCGTTTTCAGCAGTTTCCAGGAAAATATCCTGTATCTGAGGGTAACCATCCTTTTTAGCCTGTTTAGCATAGAAAGTGTACCTGTTTCTAGCCTGACTTTCACCAATAAACGCCTTTGTAAGGTTTTCTAAAGTTTTCTGCATATTAACACCAATATAATATTGTAATTCAAAGTTTATAAATTTTCATAATCTAAACTGGAGGGCAGTTTAAGTCTTAAATACTTATTTTAATGGTTTAAATAGATTATTATCCCCAAATATTCCATTAAAATCCTCCAGCATTCTATCCGAAAATATATTCCCGGAGTAAGTATTTATTTCCACTTTTCAATGGAAATATTCTACTCAGTGTCACTATGCACCATACCACCTAGTTTATTCACTCTACCCTTCTACAAAAAACAACCTAACCACTTATTATCTACCAGTAACATAATAATTGATAAATAATATTACTGAATATTAACACATACCATTCCCTTATTTTGGGAAGTGTAAAGCTCATCTAAAGTCCTTAGATTAATATTTATCTCATTTAATATCTGCATTTGAGGAATAGATGTTTTTAAAAATATTTAGTAGTAATAAATCTATATCTAGGTATAGTTGGAGGAACTATTTCCCATGTCAAACCCGATAAGGGGCGAATTCGAACCCTTAAAACCAGACCAGGTGCCCCTGGAAGACGATAAAGAACAACATTCCATTTATCTCAATCGTCTTTCTCATTTTAAAATTTATTCCAGGAGTTGTGCCCTGCTGGTGATAATTTTAGGGATCATATCTGCCATGGGGTGGTTTTTAAACATACCAGTGCTCAGGGGAGAATTCATGGGCTTCCCCGGGACCAAATTCAACAGTACATTAATCTTCATCATGGCCGGAGTCTGCCTGTATCTTTTAAACCGTAGGTTAACTTCCAATTTACTCCCCGTAACCCGGATCCTGGCCGCCCTGGTCACTATTCTAGGTGCTTTAACCCTGCTGGAATATGCTACTGGTGTTAATATCGGTATGAACCAGTTATTTTCAAGTATTCTGCCTGGTTCGGCTGGTGTGTTGGGTAAAAGTAGATCCTTGGGTGCTCTTAACTTCGTCTTAGTGGGTATTGCCCTGTTGATGGCCAGTTACAAATATAAACCCCACTTAATGCAGTTTCTGACTTTTATAGTTGGTTTTTTAGGATTACTGGGATTATCTTCCTATTTCTATGGAGTGAGTTCCAGTTTCCTTCTGGATTTAATGGTGCAGATGGCTTTTCTCTCATCATTGATTCATATCTTTCTTTCAGTGGGCATCCTCTGCCTTTACCCTGACCAAAGTTACATGGGACGGATAACTGCCCAGAACAGTGGGGGGTACATGGCACGGCGTCTTCTACCTGCGGCTCTGGTGGCAGTGTTCATCCTGGATCTGCTGATAACCCGTGGTCACCAGCTTAAAATGTACAGTGAACATTTCGGGAATGTTTTCGGAATTATGGTCACCCTGGCCTTTTTAACCGCAACAATTATTTGGACTGCCAATATTCTTAATGGGATGGATCGGGAGCGGCAGAAATCCAATCTTAAACGTCTTGAACTTAAAGAATTCTACGAGAATCTGGTTGAAGGTATAAATGAAGGCATATGGGTTACTGACCGTGATGATCATCTTTACTTCATGAACCGGGGTATGGTGGAGATTGCAGGGGGTAAAACCAGGAATCTGGAGGGTTTGAATGTGCTGGATCTTCCTGATGAATATGTGGGTGGTTTGAAGGATTATTATCGGAAGGCCAAGGAAACCATGCAACCGGTTTATTATGATTCACTATGTGTCAGTAACCCTGAGGGTAAAAGATCATATCAGAGTGGCTGGATCATTCCCCGCTTAAATAATGGTCATTTTAACGGTGCCATATGTACCGTGATTGATCAGACTGAACGTAAAAAGGCTGAAGAGGCACTTTTAAAGTCTGAAACATTTTACCGGGCTATTTTTGAGAATACCGGTACTGCCACCATTATCGTGGGTGTGGACACCATTATCTCCATGGCCAATAAACGTTGCGAGGCCCTCAGTGGTTATACTGTGGAGGAAATTGAGAATAAATTGAGTTTTATGGATTTTGTGCATCCTGAGGATCAACAACGAATTTTAGAGTATCATAAGATGCGTAGAAGCGGTGATGTTAATATTCCAGATGAATATGAATTCCGACTATTGGATAAAGATGGTGAAGAACGGCAGATCATGCTATATGCGTCCATTATACCAAGCACCACCGATAGTGTGGTTTCCCTGCTGGATATAACCCAACGTAAAACTGCGGAGAATGAGGTTAAAAGATCCCTGAATGAGAAAGAACTCTTACTAAGGGAGATCCACCACCGCGTGAAAAACAACATGCAGATAATCAGCAGTCTCCTGAATTTACAGCGCAGTTACATCCATGATGAAGAAGCAGCCAACATTCTCCAGGAGAGCCAGGGAAGGGTGAAGAGCATGGCACTGATCCATGAGAAACTGTACCAGACCTCGGATCTGGCCAGGATAAATGTGGAAGAATACATTCAGAGTTTAACCATGAACCTGTTCCACAGTTACACTGTAAATCCAGGTATAAAACTCAGCATGGATGTTAGTGATCTGTACTTCAATATTGACACTGCCGTTCCCCTGGGACTTATAATCAATGAACTAGTATCTAACAGTTTAAAGTACGCCTTTAAGGATCGGGATGAAGGTGAAATCCGAATATCCCTCCTGGAAACAGCTGAACCAGGCAAGTATCTTTTATTGATTAGGGATGATGGTACTGGTTTCCCTCATGAACTGGACTTCGCTGAATCCCACAGCCTGGGACTGCAGCTGGTTAACACCCTGGTTAATCAACTTGATGGGGAGATTGAAATGATTACCAACGGTGGGACCACCTTCAACATGATAATCCATGAACAGAAGTACAAAGAGCGGGTTAAACCTTCCTCTGATGATAACTAACCCGTTAAATTAAAAACCCCTTTTTTAGACTTAAAAATTAACTTTTAATATTAATTAATCCTAAATTTTTTGAAATGATCTATTCATGAAATCATTTAGCCCTTCTTGTTGGTAAAATCAAATAGAATTACGTTTTTCTAGAATTTATTATAATATCTCGTTATGGTGTATTGATATAACAAAGAATTTTGAGATTAAAGTATAGATTTTAAAATAAAGGGAAATCTGATAAAGAAATGAAAGCTGATTAGTGATAAAACACCCATTGTAGATGATTATTAACACCCAGTAGTTGATTACAAATATGAAATGTATTTGATAATAACTACTCTGTTACGGAGTAATAAAAGTGAAACTGGAAACACCCAGCAAGCGAATTTTAACCGGGCTCATCCTGGTAGTAGTCCTGGCTGGACTTTGCATCCACTACGCCACTGAATACCAGGAACACCTTAAATATCCTTCATACGAGGTTATACTCGCTGATTACCCTGAGGGCGAAGTGGTTAATGTGGATGGAACAGTGCTCGGCAGGGATAATGGAATGCTGGTTATCCAGGAAAACCAGCAGGGCCAATTGGTTACCATGAAGGTGGAAAGCAACACCCCGGTGGAAGTAAAGGATCATGTGTCGGTGGTGGGAGTTTTAGGGGCGAATAACACCATAATAAATGTGGAAAGGGTGGAAGTGAATGAGAACTGGAAGTACCTTTTCCTGTTACTGCGTTCACTTCTAGTTTTAATCTTCCTGGGATACCTCTTCCAGCGGTACTGGTCCTTTGACTGGGAAGCTTTCCATTTCGGGAGGCGGTAGGTATGCCTGACTGGATGGTTCACGTGGCAGTGGCCTGGAGTCTATGCCGCATACTCCGCCTCCGCTATGGGGAGTTTAACCCGGCTAACACCGTCCTGGTTATGGTGGGATCCATCTTCCCAGATGCCATAAAGGTCTCTATTATAGGGGAACTTCTTGGTTTTGATCTGTGGAATTATATCTATGTCTTCCACCTACCAATAGGTTCATTCCTCCTGGCAGGGATTGCCTCCCTCTTTTTCCAGGAGAAAAAAAAGGCTTTCCTCTTTTTATCACTGGGAATAGTTACCCACTACCTGATGGATTTACTGCTTATACAGGTGGGTTATGGAATGTCCCTTTTCTATCCCCTGAACTGGATGGGATTCACCTTGAACCTGGTCCCCAATGACGATTATTATATTACCATCGTGGCCATGGTAGTGGCACTGGTGATTTACCTGGTTACAAACTGGATTGAATCCAGAAATAATCCAAAAATGATAAACCAGGAAGATAGATAAAACCATTTTAAGGGGTAAATTAACAAATTTTTCCTTTCATTGTGTATCTTAACCTTGAGATCATCTAAATAATTGAAGAAACTTAGATTGAAAACTAAAAAGACTACCCTAGAAACTGGATTATAAATTAAAATAAATAAGAACTTGAATTGTAAACTAAAAGAAATAAAAACAGAATTGTAAACTAAAAAGACTCCAATTATAACCAGTATGATAACCTCTGCCATTGAACACTAATTGGGCGGGTGTTCTGGGTAAGGGTGTTCATGGTAAACATTAATTTTATAGACCTTTACCGTGTTTATTCCCCATATTCTTCTTCGCTGAAGTTAATGGTGAAAGATGTTCCCCTGGTGGTGTCCAACTCTATTTCCCCGTCTAGTTGGTCGGTGAGGGTGTTCACCAGGCGCATCCCCAGGGAGTTGGTTCTTTGATAGTCCAGGTCCGATGGAAATCCAATACCAGTATCTGAAACCTGGAAAGTGAAATGATCATTGACCTTATGGAATCGGACAGTTACCTCTCCCTTCTCTCCATGAGGGAAGGCGTGTTTAAGACTGTTAGAGACCAGTTCGTTAACAATAAGTCCCAGAGGTATGCTGGTGTTTATGTCCAGGAGCACTTCTCCCACATCCAAGTTAAGGTCGATGTTATCCTGGGTGATGTAGGTGCGGAATAGTTCACTGGTGAGCTTGGCTATGTAATCCCCGAAGTTAATGCACTTGAGATCAGTGGACTGGTATAACATGGTATGAATAAGGGCCATGGAACGAGCCCGGTTCTGACTTTCCCGGAAAACCTCCAGGGCAGCCTTATCCTTGATGTACTTCGATTGCAGGTTAAGAAGACTGCTAATGACCATGAGGTTGTTTTTAACCCGGTGGTGGATTTCCTTCAGCAATAATTCTTTTTCGTTAAGTGATTGGAGGAGTTGAGCCTCAGATTCCTTTCTCCGGGTTATATCCCTTAAGATGGAAAGGACCATCTTCTCACCACGGAGGTTGAAAATATGGGCGCTGACTTCCACTGGTATTTCCACACCATCACGGGTGAGGTTCACTGCCTCGAAGGTGCTATTCCCATTCCTGATGATCTTTTCCATACGCCTGGGTATTTGCCTTATGGTTTCCTCATTATTAATATCCCGAGGATTCATTCCCAGTAATTCTTCACGGTTGTATCCAAGACGCTTGCAGGCCACATCATTCACTTCAATAAAGTTATCTGGGCTGCCATCGGGTTTAATGGGGTGGAGGACTATGGCATCGTTGGCATTGTTAAAGACCTCCCGGAATTTCTCCTCACTTTCCTGGAGTTCCAGTTCCATCTTTTTACTGGTGGTGATGTCCCGGGCTATGCTGGATGCTCCAATGACTTTCCCAGCTGAATCTTTGATGGGGGAAACACTGAGGGATACATTCACTATGGATCCGTCCTTCCTACGGCGCAGAGTCTCATAATGGGTCACCCTTTCCCCACTTTTGATCCAGGCCAGGATCAGGGATATTTCATCGGCATTGTAGGGTGGTATGAGGATGGACACACTGCTACCCACCACTTCACTTTCCGTGTAACCATATATAACCTTTGCAGCAGGGTTCCAGGTTAGTATGGTCCCGTCCAGGTCTAAACCCACAATGGCATCTTCGGTGTGACCCACTATGGATTTAAGGTAATTTAACTCAGACTGGGTTTCAGTTAACCTTTTTTTCGTATGGGCTAACTCTTTTTCCATTTCAACTAGTTCCCAGTGAATTTTTCCCTGGTTTAACTCTTGCTCCTTCATGATAATAACTCGGTATAAATCCAGTATTCTTCTTGAGTTTTGCTACTTTTAAGGTTAAGTTTCATCTTTAACCTCTTTTGTGGTTTTGGTGCAGTCAGGTATTAATTAACACTTAAAAAAGGTTCAAATAATTATTATCCCCTAGCATGAGATCAAAGTAGATCATTGTTAAAATGTAGATCATTGTTAAAAACCTCAGATTTTTATTATCCCATTTAATATTTAACACTGGGACCTGGGCTGAGTAGCGAATAAATAATACTTAAAAAAAAGCCCTTCATCTCCGGCGAATATATACTTTCTCATGGGAACCGGAGTTTCTCCCCATGGGAACAGTAGTACTTGCATTTAGGGGAAAATATTAAATAAATATTGGAACCAGAACTGAAACTAGATTAACATTAAAAATTGGTACTGGGCATGGGAATTACTTAAGGGTTATTTAAGAATATAAAAATACTCCCTGGAAAGTCTTTAAATATACCCCAAGGAATATAAAATGTTCAGTTATATATTGAATACATTAAACATTAAAAAAAATAGAATTTAAGAGGTTAATTATTATGAAAGGAATCATACTAGCTGGAGGTTCCGGCACCCGCCTTTATCCCATAACAAAAGCAGTTTCCAAACAGTTACTGCCCATCTACGACAAACCCATGATCTATTATCCCCTGTCAGTGCTGATGCTGGCTGGGATAAGGGAGATACTCATAATATCCACACCACGGGATTTACCATTCTATGAGGATTTACTGGGCGATGGTAGCAAGCTGGGGGTGAGCTTCTCCTACGCAGTACAGGAAGAACCAAGGGGACTGGCCGAAGCATTCATAGTAGGTGAGGAATTCATTGCAGATGACAACGTGGCCCTGGTACTGGGTGATAACATCTTCCACGGACACCGGTTCAGTGAAATACTCAAAAGAGCCGCCTCCTTAGATGAAGGGGCCATAATCTTTGGTTACTACGTTCGGGACCCTAAAGCATTTGGAGTTGTTGAATTTGATGAAGGATGGAACGTCCTATCACTGGAAGAAAAACCAGAACACCCCAAATCCAACTATGCCATACCAGGACTCTACTTCTACGATAATAACGTGGTTGAGATAGCCAAAAAGGTGAAACCATCCCAACGTGGTGAGTTGGAAATAACCTCAGTCAACGAGGAGTACCTTAAAAGGAAACAGTTAAAAGTGGAATTACTGGGGCGAGGTATGGCCTGGCTGGATACCGGAACCCACATAGGACTCCTGGAAGCCAGTAACTACATTGAAGCCCTCCAGAAAAGACAGGGATTCTTCGTGGCCTGTTTAGAGGAGATTGCCTATAACAACGAATGGATTGATGAGGAAACTGTCCTGGAACTGGCTGAAACCCTTAAAAAAACTGAGTATGGGGAGTACCTGGTGGAACTGGTTAAGGGTGAGTTTTAGTTAAAAATAGAATAAGATATTTTCATTGGCCAGATTAATTAGATCTGAAGCTGGATTTTATCTAATCAATTTCTTTTTTTTGTCCAATTCTTTTTTTTATTACCTTTTTGAATGATTTAACCCTAGCATTTTGGAAAATATCAATACCGGCTTTTAGAAAAAATACCAGCTTTTAGAAAATATTAATCCATATCTTTTGAGAATATTAATCCCCCAAATATCAAGGCTAGGGCCAGAAATAGGTAGTTTAGTGGGCTTCCGGTTTCTTGCATACCAACGGTTTTTGCAGCAGTTCCAACTGTAATGGGGGCACTGGTAATGGTGATGTTTGCAGTGTCTGAATCCACCATTAACTGGTCAAGGTATAGTTGCACATTCATCACCTCATAACCCTGGGTCACTGGTGTGCCTGGCCAGCGTAGGATAGCTTTCTGCTGGGCCAGGAGTGATCCAACCTGCCAGGTGAAACCATCACTACGGGTTGTTACCGAGCTGGGATTCTGGGCCCAAGCGTTACCCCCGTCCAGGGAAGTGTAGTAATTATCATCATTGATCCACTGGTTATTATTGTGGTAAGACTGTTCAACCACCACGTTGGTAACTGAATTTCCATCATTTTGAACCACAATGTTGGAAGCAATGGTTTCACCAACCTGGACTTCGTCCACAGGATGGTTATGGGTATCAGTGTAATACAAATCAATATTAGCTGCTGCCGATACATTTCCACATATTAAAAGTGCTGAAAATAAGAACATAACCCCTTTTAAACCCTTTTTCATTGAATAATCACTTTCCCGTTTTTTAGTCAATATTTTTATTAAAGTGAATCCCATTGAAATGATAACCCTAACACTACCCAGATGAGAATTCCCGTTCTCGGTAAATCTATTAATGATATCTGGAACCCAGAACAATTAGTTTCTGACCTTAAATCCCAATAGTTTCCTGGATTAATCCCATTTCATCATTGTTGTCCGTGTGGAATGCATGCCAGACGAAATTGTAGCCGATCCAGATGATCTTACCCTTACCTATTTTTTGAACACCAATTAGAGTTTGGTTATTGACAGTGACCAGTGGTTCGATCTTATTCTGGTTAGTTGATTCATAGTTGGCCCCGTACCAGGGCTGACCATCGGCCAGGAATGGGGATAGTTTTACTGATTCTGGTTCTACCTTGGGGTTTCCAGGGAGGCTCTTCCGGGTTATGATGGTGTGCAGGAATTCAGAATTATCCAGGTTGTAGAAGGTACCCTCCAAGTTACCCGATGCGTCAATAACCAGTGTCCCACCAGATTCCACGTATTCCATTAACAATTCTTCGGCCGTTTCCTGGTCACGCCATTTGAAGTTGTAGAGGAGGATGTAAGGATATTGCTGGAGTTCTTCCAGGGAATGGGAGTCTATCTCTGTGGATTTTCCCCGGATAGCATGACCCTTATTCTCGTATATAACGTAGGTCTTAAGGCCCAGGACCTCATCGATGTAGTTCTGCCAGTTCTGCCCAATGTAGAGCATCCTGGTTTTATTTTCTAATTTAGAGGGGTCTTTCTGGTAGATGGTTACCATTCCAAACTGTTCCAGTGGAGGATAGGAATCTATGTTCAGGGATTCCGAGGATATGTAGTAGTCAATATCATTTTTGGCCAGTTCATGGGCTGTTAACCGGGTGGTGTTGACAGTGGGCTGCATATCCATGAACATGCGCAGATTCCACACAGCCCCAGGCCATAGGTTGGACCGTATCTTCCGGTTACTGTAGTCAGGGTCATACTGCATCAGCCATTGGGTGGCCTGGTTCAGGCTCTCCACCGTGTATTTATTCCGCACCAGATCCGATGCATTCACATTAAAGGGCGTAAAATCCTCCTCGGAGATTAGAGCCATATGCTGGTCTTCATCCATCAGTATATGGTCAATATCAGTTAGGTAGGTTGCAGTAGAGGATAATGCCACCATGATGAGTATTAAGGGCAGAATATAGTTGGTGAGGTTAAATCTTCGGTATTTAAATCTTATTTGCCCTGATATCTCATGGATTCCCAGGATCAGGAAGTAAACCAGGGCCGGAGCCATGGTGATGAAGTAACGGTCCACCTTCAAACCGTACTGGGCGTGGACTATGAACTGGGTCAGGAACCATGAAAACATGAGTAGATCCAGGTCCAGATTTACCCTGCCCCTCCACAAATCATAGGCCAGGTAACAGGATAAGACCACCAGTCCAATGCTGGCCATGCTACTGATTTTACTGAAGGTGAACAGGAAGGCAATAACAAAAAACACCATTAAGAGGATTTTCAATCGGTTAAGGGAAGACTTCCAGTCTAGCTGATGGTCCTTAACCAAGTTGTAAAAGTAGATGATCACTCCCAAGATCAGGATCATTACAAACAGATAAAAAATCCAGTGATGGAGAGATCCAGGGATGGATATGAACAGATCAAGTGTTTTCAGATAGTAAAGTGGATCTGCGGAGAAGGCAGAGTGCCCGGAGAGTGACTCAGATTGTATGCTCAGTAGGCTGGTGAGGGTGATGAAAGGGTCCCCGGCTCTCTGGTACATGAAGCCCAGGTAGGGGATTATAATCAGAATACTCAGGACCAGCCCCAGGATCATCTCTTTCAAGTTCCGGAGGTAATTACCGCCCATTAAAATGTACAGTATAATTGGGAATAACAGGAATCCTGCGGTAAAACGGGTTAAAAATGCCATCATGGCCAGTGGGAATGCCAAGTAAAAATATTTAGGGTTCTTCTTAACTGCTAGAACTGTGAGGTAAACTGCCCATATGGAAAAGGCTACCGCGGCTATGTCCAGATATCCGATCCCCAACCAGACCAGTATCACCGGAAATGAGATATAAATGGTGGATCCGGCTAAACTTTCCAGGGGGTTAAACCGTAGTTTGAGTAGGAGGTAAAGTCCGATAACTCCGAAGATGAATATCAAACCCTCCACCATGTAAATGGCGATTTCCGAGACGAATCCCATCCTGAATACCAGCGAGGTTAGGAAAGGGAGGAAGGGAGATCGGTCCAGTTCAATGTAACCAGTGCCCATCCCAGCATATTCCAGGGCATTGGCTAAGAAGGAATATGTGTCCCAGAAGGGTCCGATGATGATTTGCATCCGGACACGGTAGTACACTACTAAACTTACTGTTAAAATAAGGATCAAAAGACAAATCCAGTTCAGAAGGTTTGATCTTGTGAAGATGTTCCTGGTCAAAAGTATCGCCATTAGTAGTAGTGGGTGGTATCTATAAATTTTGGGTTACACATTTAATATTATTGTTGGTACTAATCAATATTCTTAATAGAAACGTATATAAGAACTATATCTGTAATTATTTATTATTGTGCTGTGAAGATCAATTTATACTGAAGATCAAAGGGGAATGATAAGTTACCAATGCACTTTTAAGTTTATCATTGCACTTGAAAGATCAAATTTAATACAACTCATCACTAAACTGAAGATCAATGTGAATTAAAGTTCATTATATATTAAGAGTTGAAAGGTGGAATTATAGTTTATGAATTATAAATTCGGATATCCGGATATGGGAATTGAAGTACCTCCCGGCACCAATTTAATGCTTTTAGGCGATCTTTTCTCCGGGAAAGACATTCTGTATAAAGAATTCATCAGGGAAGGATTAAAAAATGGTGAAGCCTGTATTTTTGTCTCCACCAGCGACCCTATACAGGAGACTGTGGAAGAGTTCTCAGATAACGATCTGGAGTATCTGGGAATGGTTAACTGTATCTCCTCCCGCACCGATCTGGCCCCTGATTTTGCTTACATTAACCAGGTACGTTTTGTAAGCAGCCCAACTGAACTGGCCACCATCATGGCCTTCATCAATGAATTCCTGGATATTTTCAGGGATAAAGATGTTAAAAAGATAAGGATAGTTTTCGACTCGGTTTCCACCTTGCTGATGTACTCCAACTTGAAAACCTTGTATAAATTCCTGCACGTATTAACCAACACCGTAAAAAGCAGGAACGCAGTTCTTCTTTTGACCATGGAGGAAGGAGTGCATGATAAGATTGAAATAAGTTCTCTCCAGAGGTTAAGCCAGGGACTTATAACCATGGCCGAGGGAGAAATTCAATTTAATGGTTTTTCCCGGAAGAAGTTCCAATACGAAACCCAGGACAACCGTATAATTCTAAATGGAGATTGAAGAGATTTGAGTTTGCATAAACTAGTTTTTTTATATGGTGTAAATGTTTAGATCATTAAGTTGGTAAATGATGGATTTGTTTAAATTCATTAATTATTCTTATAATTTCAATTAATTACCCAAAAAATTGATATAAATACTTATATCTTGCTTGGACCTGTTACTGTTAATATAACTCATTACTGTTGATAGAAACCAATTATAATCCGAGAGTCTAGGATTATTTCAAACAATGTGATATATTTAAAGTACCAAATACATAACTTTAAAATAAGCAAGGCCTTTTAAACCAGGAAATATATATTGTTTACAGTGAACAATATTGGTCCAATTATGTACAAACGATTATTAATTGTTAGTTTAATGGCTGTGGCTATTTCATTTTTATTGGTTACACCCATCTTCGCTGCCGAGTACGGGGGAATCATTACCAACCTCGCTCCGGATAAAGCCAGTTATCCTAATCCTGGTGAGACCATTACCATAACCTGCCAGGGCAGATTCACCAATGCCCAGGGACATGGGAAAACCCTGGATGACTCACAGATCGTCTACACCATTACCGATGGTGGAGGGAATGTTGTGGGAACACACACTGCAACTTTAGATCCCCTGGAAGTTGGTGACAGCTTTACTGATACCTGGGTGACCACCAACACTAATTTCCCCACTGAGGGTAGTTACACCATCACTGCCAAATGGTACGATGGTACCAACCATAACCCTGGACATCTCATCACTTCCAGTAGCACATCATTCACCAGTATCCCTTCACCCTGGATTATTGTGGTCATCGCCGGGATTACCATGACTATAGCTGCCTTTGCCCGGAAGAGGAGATGGTGGCTTTCCTACTACCTGGTGGGAAGCGTGTCAGTGGTAGCCCTCCTCATGTCCTTCTTCGTTTTAACTGGTTATGATAGTTACATCATGAGTATTGAAGCACAATCCATGGCCTACGTTGCCAGCATACTGGGCATGTCCTCCCAGTACCTGGCACCCAACGCCTTCCTCTTCCCGGATCCAGCCGGGTGGAGTATCTTTGGAATAGGATTGGAATGTTCATCCATAATAGAGATAAGCGTCTTTGTAGCATTACTATTATTTTATCCCAGTTACAGTTGGAAGACAAAGTTAAAATACGCCACCATAGGAGTGGTGGCCACCTACCTGGCCAACATAATCCGGATACTATCCATAGTGGCCATTGTGGCTGTCTTCGGGAAAACCTCGGTTTACCTGGCCCACGCCATAATCGGTAAACTGATCTTCTTTGTGTTGATTGTAATCCTCTACTGGTACCTCCTAACCAAACCAACCATGAACACGGTGCGGAAAAACATTAAATCCGGGAAATTCTAGGGGTTCTTAAAAAAAATTAAATTCTAGGGATTTTTATAAAAAATGATCCCAGAACACGATTATGGTGGAAAAACGATTTATATAATTTACAAGAAGAGTTCAAGATTAAAAAAAAA
>SWCH01000792.1_pt1 | contig 15402 bp, 18 predicted proteins | sample 4690051 | NCBI WGS metagenome assembly SWCH01 (sample SAMN10267282, study PRJNA491770) | bioreactor metagenome | isolation source: DHS bioreactor inoculated with | place: Japan: off Shimokita Peninsula | reverse complement strand
TATTTCATATAAATTTGATATAATTATGTCTAGTTATATAAAGTTAGCCTCGTTGTTTTTAATTATGGTATCCGCATATAGTTTAGGCTATAGCTATTATATATCAATATTAAGCAGATTGTTGGTGAAATAATGAATAATTATATTGAAAATTACAAAAAATTTCTATATACAAAAAATTTAAGTCCAAACACTATAAATTCTTATGCTTATGATTTAAATAGTTTTGATGAATACATTAGAAATGAATATAATTCTGAATTATCAAAAACAAAAAAGGCACAAATACTAACATATCTTGTAAGTCTTCAAAAACAAGGTAAAAGTTCATCAACTATTTCAAGAACGATTTCTGCATTAAAGAATCTTTTTGAATATTTAAAAATAGAAAAAGTTATAACAGATAACCCTGCTATGAATATACATAGTCCAAAACAAATAAAAAAAATTCCATTAATAATATCAGAAGATGAAATTAATGAATTAATGTCACTTCCGGATAAAAACACATTTAAGGGAAGCAGAGATAGCGCATTGTTAGAATTATTATATTCATCAGGAATAAAAGTTACAGAGTTAATTAATATTAAAATACGTGATGTAAATCTCAATACATGCATTATAAAAATAGAAGGTTCAAAAAAACGAATAGTACCATTAGGGAATAATGCAAAAACATCAATTTTAAATTATTTAACGAATTTTAGAAATATAAAATGTAAAAATAATAATGATTATTTGTTTATTAATTCTTCAGGCGAATCAATTTCTCGCCAAGGAATTTGGAAAACCTTAAAATATTATGAAAATAAGATGAAAGGGAGCAAAGAGTTATCGCCTCAAATATTGAGAAATTCTTTTGCAGTACATCTATTATCTCATGGTGCAGACCTGGGAACTGTTCAGGAGCTAATGGGGCTGGTATCACTTTCTGCAGCACAAAACTATTTGCATAACTTAAATTTTAAATCATTAGAAGTATTTAAAAAAACATTCCCAAGAGCATAGAAAAGGAGAAAAACGAATGATAAAAAGAGCAGTATTAATAATATTAGATAGCGTAGGAGCAGGAGAGCTACCAGATGCATCAGAATATGGTGATGCAGGAAGCAATACAATTAAAAATATTTATAAAAATGTTGATGGATACGCATTGCCAAACTTAGAGAAACTTGGACTATTAAATATTGACGGGTTTCAGGATTTAATAAAATCAAATTCAGAATATATGGGTTCTGTTGGTAAATGCAATGAAAAATCAAAGGGCAAAGATACAACAACCGGACATTGGGAAATTAGTGGAATTGTTACAGAAAATCCATTTCCCGTATTTCACAATGGGTTTCCAGCTGATTTTATTTCTGAATTTGAGAAAAAAGTTGGAAGGAAAACTATAGGTAATTATGCTGCATCGGGTACTGAAATAATAAAAGTACTGGGACCAGAGCATGTAGAAACAGGAAACCTTATAGTGTATACATCAGCAGACAGCGTTTTTCAAATAGCTGCACATGAAGAAGTTGTTTCGCTTGATGAATTATATAATATTTGTAAAATAGCAAGAGAAATGCTAAAAGATGACCTTGCTGTAGGAAGAGTAATTGCCAGACCGTTTATAGGTAGTGATGGAAATTATACTAGAACAAAAAATAGAAGAGACTTTTCTTTATTACCAACTTCAGATACTATGCTTGATTATATAAAAAATGATAATAAAGAAGTTTTAGCAATTGGTAAAATAGAAGATATATTTGTAAATAAGGGAATTACGAAATCAATACATACAACAAACAATAATGATGGCATAGAAGCTACCATAAATGCAATCAAGGAAGATTTTGAAGGCTTAATATTTGCAAATCTGGTTGATTTTGATATGATATACGGACATAGAAATGATTTAAAGGGTTATAGTGATGCTTTAAAATATTTTGATAACAAATTACCTGAAATATTAAAAAGCCTTAAAGATGATGACATGCTTATTATAACAGCAGATCACGGATGTGATCCTACTACAGAAAGTACAGACCATTCAAGAGAATATATTCCTTTAATTATATATGGAAAAGAAATTAAATCTAACAATAATGTTGGTATTTTAGATACATTTTCATGCATAGGTAAAACTATACTTGATATATTGAATATTGATAACAATATAGAAGGATATAGCATAAAAGAGAAAATAATTTAATTTTCTAGGAAATAGACTAAATATCAATAAATTCGACAAATATAACACTATGTAATCATCCATATAAAAACAAACTAAATGTTGTATATATAAATAAGATATGGTTATTATAATTCATAAAAGGAGGTAGTTTTTATGAAGAAAAAAATATCCATATTGTTTTTTTTGATGATGTTAATATTAAATTCTATAGGTATGAATACATATGCTGTAGAAGCAGAACAATTGCAATCTAAATCTGCAATCTTAATTAATGCAGATGATAAGCAGATTCTTTTCGAAAAAAATGCAAATGACAAAATGGCACCAGCAAGCATTACTAAAATAATGCTTTTAGTCCTTATATCAGAAAAGATGGATAAGAATGAAATTGCATTAAACCAAGAGATGACTATATCCAAAAACGCCGCTGGCATGGGAGGCAGCCAAGTATTTATTGAAGAAAATGAAGTGCAAACTGTTGAGAGTATGTTAAAAGCAATATGTATGCGTTCTGCAAATGACGCTTCTGTGGCTATGTCCGAATTTATGTATGGTTCGGAAGAAGGATGTGTTAAAGCAATGAATGATAAAGCAAAAGAACTTGGTATGAACGACACTTCTTTTGCTAATGTGACAGGTTTACCTGATCCAAATCATTACACAACAGCAAAAGATATAGCAGCTATGACTAGTGAGTTACTAAAATATGATTATGTAAACCAATATTCAACAACGTGGATGGATAGTATTTATGTAGGAAAGAATAAAGATATAGAACAAGTATTAGTAAATACAAATAAGCTGATAAACAACTACGATGGTTTAATTCTTGGTAAGACAGGTTACACAACTGAAGCAAGATATTGCTTATCTGCTGCCGCTAAAAGGAATGACACTACTTTAATTGCAGTTGTATTAGGCTGCGATGATACTAAAATAAGATTTGCAGAAATACAAAAAATACTTAATGAAGGTTTTGCAAATTATAAAAATTTAATATTCCACAAAAAAGGTGAAAGTATAACAAATTCTCCAGTATATTGTGGCAAGGAAGAAGAATTTAATATAGTAAGTAAAGAAAATATTAATTTTTTTACAAATAGTAATTGTAAAGTTGATGATTTTAAATTAGAATACTTAATAGATGAAAATTTAAAAGCACCATTATCTGCAGATTCTCCGGTAGGTAAATTAATACTTTCAAAGGATAATCAAATTCTTGGTGAGTATGATCTTTATCCAGAAAAGAATATTGAAAAACTTTCTTTTATAAAATTTTACATTAATAACATTGCAGATAAAATATTAAAATAATTATAAGAGGTTAATATGGAGTATTCCGTAAATTTAAACATGTTTCAAGGCCCATTTGATTTATTGTTTCATTTAATTGAAAAAAAGGAAATAGATATATATGATATACCTATTTCAGAGATAACTGAACAATATCTTCATTATTTAGAAGAAATGAGACAATATAATATGAATATAACAAGTGAGTTTATATTAATGGCTGCAACTCTGCTGGAAATAAAATCTCAAATGTTGCTGCCTTTAAAAGAAAAAAACGAGGACCCTCGATTGGAATTAGTGAATAAATTATTGGAATATAAAATATTTAAAGACATAACATTAAAATTTAAAGAATATGAAAATGAAAGCAGCTACTATTTTTATAAGCCTAAGGAAGAAATTTGCCTGACAAGCGATTCTAAAATAGAGCAGCTTTCATTAAATGAAATTAATGTTTATGAATTGTATAATATTTTTTTATCACTTATGAAAAATCAAAACATTAAAATAGAATATGAAAACACATATAAAATTTATAGAGAAAATTATAGTGTCAAAGACTTTGTAGATGATTTTATGAAGAAAATAAAAAGTAATGGTCGTATATCTTTATTTAATACTTTGAAAGAACAGGGTAAAATTACTAAAGAGTATGTAATAACATCTTTTTTAGCGGTGCTGGAAATTTCCAACAAACAAGGAATTAAAATTTGTCAGGATAACACATTTAGTGATATTTTGATAATCTCAGTTTAGGAAGGTATTGAAATTGAATAATAATAACTTAAAAGGTATAATTGAAAGCTTGTTGTTTGCATGGGGAGAACCTCTAAATATCAATGAAATATCTAAAATTTTAAATATTAAAACATTTGTTTTAAATCAAACACTAGATGATATGATAAAGGAATATTCTGAGAATTCTGACAGGGGACTTATCATACAGAAGTTTGGTAATTCTTATCAGTTGACTACTAAAAAAGATAATTTCGAGTTCATACAGAATTTGCTTCAAACTTCTGTAAATAAAAGCTTATCGAATGCTGCTATGGAAACACTTTCTATAATAGCTTATAAACAACCTGTAACAAAGGTTGAAATTGAAATTATAAGAGGTGTAAAATGTTCTAATGTAATTAAAGGTCTTGTAGACAAAAAATTGATAAAAGAGGTCGGAAAATTAGATAAGCCTGGAAAACCCACAATATATGCAACAACAGATGAATTTCTTAAACATTTTGGATTAATTTCACTAGATGATTTGCCGGCTTTAAATTTAGAAATAGATGAGGAGAAAAAAGTAACATAGTTTATATGTTGCTTTTATTTTAATAAATATGAAAATATATACTTTTATGATTATTTTAATAGCTAGTATATTTTTTATGTATTTAAATGTACGGTTTTATTGTAAAATTAATTTTACCAAAGAATTTATTAATGCATATATAGGAGTAAAATTATTTAAACACAAATTTAAAATAAACAAAAAAATATACTATATAAATGTTGCAAAAATTTTACTGGACATAAAAAAGGACGAAACAAAAGAAAAAAATATGATACGTTTTAAGCATTTGTTTAAATATCGCAGATATTTTAAGATTTTTATAATAAAAAATATTTCTTTATTTCCGGAGAATTTTGAAAATGATTTTTCTATTGCTTTGGAATTTTATATAGTCAACACTCTGCTGAAAGAATCTTTATTAAATGGGTGAATATTAAATAATTTTATGAGAAAATGGAATCATATATAATATGTGCTTTCATTTTTTTATTGTTATAATTATCATTTTTTGGGGCATAATGTTTTTATAATATTCTAAATTGTAATTATGCAATTAAAATGAAAAGAGGTTTCATAAATGGGAAAAGATATTGAAAATATAATTAAAGCAACCTTAGACAATATAAATAGTTTAACAGAAAATGAAAAGCTAATAAGCAGTAAAATATCCTATGATAATTCAAATTTTTTAGCAATTTCTAAACTAAATATGAACTTTGTAATAGGAGGAAGTGACATAGATAAAAAGTTTAGATCTGTAGATTTAAAACCATTTGCCGGTGCTGCATATGTTAATTTATCTTTAAACCCACAATTGCTGATTTATGAGAGTCAGGATGATATTAAAACTATTAATTTAAATACAGGTCAGACAGGTGGTGATTTAACTTCATCTATACTAAACATAATGACATTTATTAAAGATGTAAGGGAGAAAAAAGATAGTGAAACAAAAGATTTTTAAAATATTTATTATTACGTTGTTATTAACCATAATAAACATAGAAATTACGTTTGCTCAAACAATTCCCCAGATATGGGCTGAGTCATATATAGCAATTGATGCAAATTCAGGTAGAATAATAGGTTCTAAAAATTCAAATCAAAAATTACCAATGGCAAGTACTACTAAGATAATGACATCGATCCTTGCTATAGATAAAATTAATAATTTAGATAAAGAGGTTGAAATTCCTGAATCATGTACAAATATTGAAGGTTCAAGCTTATATCTTAAACCTAAGCAAAAAGTTAAGATTTTAGACTTGTTATACGGTACAATGCTTCGTTCAGGTAATGATGCAGCACTTGCACTGGCAAACATTGCAGGAAAAAGTGATTCAGATAAATTTATTACTATGATGAATGATAAAGCAAAAGAGCTTGGTGCTTTAAATACTAACTTTGTTAATCCTAATGGATTACATGACCAGAATCATTATACTACAGCCTATGATTTAGCTTTAATAAGCAAATATGCAATGAAAAATAATATTTTCAGAGAAATTGTTTCTGCAAAAAATTATAAAGCTGATAGTTTAAATAATGTATTATATAACAAAAACAAAGTTGTATTTCAGTATGAATATGGAAGTGGAATAAAAATAGGTTACACTAAGGCAGCTGGAAGATGTTTGGTTGCTTCTGCTAAGAAAGATGATGTGGAAATAATTGTTGTTGTACATTTTTTTTTTTTATATAATTATGATAGTTAAATGTTGTTTGATTGGGCTTTTGAAAATTACAATAGCTACAACATAGTTGGAAAAGGTCAATATGTTTGTGATTCAGAAGATGGTCACCAAATATTTGCCGAAGAAGGCTTTAGTTATTTGCTGACAGATGAAGAAAAGGAAAAAATTAGATTTGAAGCTAATTTAACAATTCCTCATATATCAAACGGAACAAATATAATTTCATATGGAGAATATAATATTTATTTAGGTGACAGTGTAATATATACGGGTAATCTTATAGGTAATAATTGAAATTAAACTTTGAGAAAGGATTTGTAAGCTTTTAAAACAAATCCTTTCTTTTTAGTATAACTATTATATTAATTTTGATTATTAGTAATGAATTGTTTGCAAATTGGAAAATCTATATTATAATATAGATGTAAAGTAAAAAGAAAGGTATAATTTATGAAAACAGAACGACTACAAAAATATATAGCGAGCTGTGGAGTAACATCTAGAAGAAAAGCGGAAGAATTGATTGTAAACGGCAATGTTATGGTAAATGATGTTGTAGTGACTGAATTGGGAATAAAAGTAGATACAGAAAAAGATATTATTAAAGTAAACAACAAAACGATTCATAAAGAAAAAAGGAATATATATATAAAGCTTTATAAACCAGAAGGTTATGTTACTACTGTTAAAGATCAATTTGGGAGGAAGTGTGTAATCGACTTAGTTGATATTAAAGAAAGAATTTATCCAATAGGAAGATTAGATTATGATACATCAGGTTTGTTATTACTTACAAATGATGGTGATTTAGCAAATAAACTTATGCATCCCAAATACCATATTTACAAAACATACATAGCTGAAGTAGAAGGTTTAATTAATCAGAATTCAATTGAAAATTTAAAAAAAGGAGTTATTATTGACGATTATAAAACTGCCCCTGCTAAAGTAACTTTAATTAGCAATACAAAAACATCATCCATAGTTCAAATCAGTATACATGAGGGCAAAAACAGACAAGTAAGAAAAATGTTTGAATCAGTAGGATACCCAGTTATAAAATTAAAAAGAATTTCTTTTGGTATGGTAACACTAGAAGCTTTAAAACTTGGTGAGTGGTCATTTTTAAGTGATAAAGAAATTAATTTTTTAAAAAATTCGGAGGTAAAATATGAATAATATAAAATATGGTAAAGTTGTTGACTTTGTACATATGCTTATAAGGCAAAGCTACGGCGGCAAAAGTGAACTGCATTTTGTAGATGCTACTTGTGGAAATGGATTTGATGCATTATTTCTTTGCAAAGTTGCAGGAGAATCAGGTAAAGTGTTTGCATTTGACATTCAAGAGCAAGCTATTGAGAGAACTACAACACTTTTAGAAACAAATTTAAATTTTAAAAATTACAAAATTATAAAAGATTCTCACGAGGTAATTAATAAATACATATCTGAAAAAATAGATGCAGCATTATTTAATTTAGGTTACCTGCCTTTTTCAGATAAGTATTTATCAACCAAGCCGGAGGTTACGGTAAATGCTATAAAAAATTTACTTTCATTATTAAATGACGATGGAAGAGTATATATAACAACATATATTTCCCATGATACAGGTAAAGAAATCAAAGAAATTAATCAATTTTTAAATGATTTAAGTAAAAAAGAATATAATGTTATTCATATGAAAATAGTAAATAAAGATAATGCTCCTCCTGGATTATTTATTATTGAAAAAACAGATAAATAGTAAATTTTAACGACAAATTAAGCATAAAAAAATGCATGATTGACAAGATTTCAGTCATGCATTTTTTAAGCTTAATTGTCGTGATAAACGATTTTCACTGTTGAAAATCATCATAAATTGCATGAAATGAAATTATTCCTGCAATTTATATTTTTTTGAAATTATTCTTGCAAAAAAAATATAATGTGATATGATGGTTATGTGAATAGAATCAAAAATTTTTGGAGGGTTTTAAATGGCTAAAAATAAAAAAAGTCTTGTTCTGAACGTGGAAAGTTGCAAGGGATGTAACATATGTATTGCATTTTGTCCTAAAAAAGTCCTTGAATTAAAAAGTGAAAAATGCGTTATAGCACGACCAGACGATTGTATAAATTGCGGAATGTGTGAACTTAGATGTCCTGATAACGCAATTTTCTTAGTGGGAGGTAATAAAGATGAGTAATGAAAAGAATTATAAATTAATCCAAGGAAATGAAGCTTGTGTTGAAGGTGCTTTGGCAGCTGGTATGAGATTCTTTGCTGGATATCCTATAACACCGTCAACTGAAGTTGCAGAAGTATCTGCACAAAAACTTCCTCAAGTTGGTGGAAAATTTATTCAAATGGAAGATGAAATAGCTAGTATGGCAGCTATAATTGGCGGTTCATTAGCTGGATTAAAATCAATGACAGCTACAAGCGGACCTGGATTTTCTCTAATGCAAGAGAACCTAGGATATGCATCTATAGCAGAAATACCATGTGTTATAGTTAATGTTCAAAGAGGTGGTCCAAGCACAGGTCTTCCTACATCCCCTGCACAAGGAGAAATTATGCAAGCAAAGTGGGGAACACATGGAGATCACCCAATCATAGCATTAACACCTAATTCCGTGCAAGAGACGTACGAATATACAATAAAAGCATTCAACTTAGCTGAAAAATATCGTACACCTGTTATAATGTTAATGGATGAAACAGTTGGACATATGAGAGAAAGATTAACTTTTAAAGATCCTTCTGAAATTGAAGTAATAGATAGAAAAAAACCAACATGCAAGCCGGAAGAATATTTGGCATATAAACCAGATGAAGATATGATACCTCCTATGGCATCATTTGGAGAGGGATACAGATATCATGTTACAGGGTTAACTCACGATGTAACTGGTTTCCCAACAAATAATAATAAAATTTCCGGAGAGCTTATAACACGTTTAGTTGATAAAGTTGAAAAAAATGTAGATGACATGTCATATTTTGAAGAATATGAAATGGAAGACGCTGAAATTGTTATTGTTGCTTTTGGTGGAGTTTCAAGATCTGCTAAAACTGCAATTGATGAATTACGTAAATCAGGTAAAAAGGTTGGTTTATTTAGACCAATAACTATATGGCCAATGCTTGAAAAGCAAATTAGTAAAGTTGCTGAACAAGCAAAAGAAATTTATGTTGCAGAAATGAATCTCGGTCAATATTTTTATGAGGTAGATAGAATAGCTGGTAATAAGTGTCCTGTTAAAAAAATTAACAAGGTTACTGGAGAGCTTATAACTCCTAATGAAATTATTGAAGCAGTTAATGGAGGTAAATAATTATGAATTTTAGCGAAATGACAGAAAAATATTATAGAACAGACAAGTTGCCTCACATATGGTGTCCTGGATGTGGTCATGGTACCTTGTTAAATACAGTAGTAAGAGCGATTGATAAGCTTGGACTCAACAAAGATGAAGTATGTATAGTTTCTGGTATAGGTTGTTCATCAAGAGCACCGGGATATTTAGATTTTAACACTCTTCATACAACTCATGGTAGAGCTCTGGCTTTTGCAACAGGAATCAAACATGCAAATCCAAACTTACATGTAATAGTTATATCAGGTGATGGAGATGCTTCAGCAATTGGAGGTAATCATTTAATTCACGCTGCAAGAAGAAATATAGATATAACAACAATTTGTTTCAATAATAACATATATGGTATGACAGGAGGACAATATTCTCCAACAACTCCAACAGGAGATTTTGGTACTACAGCTCCTTATGGAAATACCGATTCAACTTTTGATCTTTGTAATCTTGTTCAAGGTGCAGGTGCAACATATGTAGCAAGAGGTACTGCATATCATGCCCAAGCAATGGAAAAACTTGTAGCTAATGCCATTAGCAACAAAGGATTCTCATTTGTTGAAGGATTAAGCTTATGTCCAACTTATTATGGAAGAAAAAATAAAAAAGGCGATGCTGTTAAAATGCACGAATTCTTAAAAGATAATTGCATCGATAAAAGAGTTGTAGATAAGAAACCTGAAATGGGTGAAAATAAAATAATAATTGGTGAACTGTACAACAATCCTAAGCCAGAGTACACTGATAATTATAAAGTAATTATTGATAAATTTCAAAAGTAGAGGAGAATTTATTATGTTTCAAAGAATAGAAATGAGATTAAGTGGTTCAGGCGGTCAAGGTGTAATCCTTGCTGCAATAATATTTGCCGACGCTGCATTAGAAGATGGTTTAAATGCAATTCAAACACAATCTTATGGTCCGGAAGCAAGAGGTGGAGCTAGTAAAGCTGAGGTTATAATTAGCAAAGATGAAATAAAATATCCAAAAGTTGTAAAAAATGATATTTTATTATCATTAACACAAAAATCTTATGATAAATATATTGCATCTTTAGATAAAGATGGTATACTAGTTGTAGATGAAAGTGTTGATGTTAAAGAGGACGTTCCTTATAAAGTATATAAACTTCCTATATTAAGTACCGCAATAGACAAAATTGGTACTCATATGGTTGCAAATATTGTTTCAGTAGGAGTTTTATATGCAATTATGGGTGAAGGTGTAATAAATATTGAAACATTAAAAGGTTCCATTTCTAACAGAGTACCACCAGTAACTGTTGAAAAAAACATCAGAGCTTTCGAAGAAGGTATAAAACTTATTCGAGGATGATAATTTAATGAAAAATAATGCTGATCTTATTAATCTTATAAAAAGCAACTATTACAAATTTAGTAAAGGTCAAAAACAAATAGCCCAGTTCATAATAGAGCATTATGACAAGGCAGCTTTTATGACTGCGGCGAAAATAGGTGAAACTGTTGATGTTAGTGAGTCTACAGTTGTTAGATTTGCAAGTTCTATAGGTTTTTCTGGATTTCCTGAACTGCAAAAGTCACTGCAAGTATTAATAAAAAACAAATTGACTACAGTTCAACGTATTGGTTTAGATGAAGATGTATCAGAAGATACTGATATGTTGCATAAAAGAATTATACGCAATGAAATAAACAGTATGCGTTATCTTTTAGAAAATATTGATACCGATGCACTTGATAAAGCTACAGAAATAATTTTAAATGCAAATAAAGTTTATATACTTGGGCTTAGAACTTCTTCAACTCTAGCTAGTTATCTTGGATTTTATCTTGATGTAATACTAGATAATGTTAAAGTTTTGAATAACAGCGGAGTACATTCTTTGTATGAAGAAATTATTAGAGTTAAGGAAACCGACGTTTTGATTGTTATAAGTTTCCCAAGGTATTCAAATAACACAATAGAAGCCACTAAATTTGTAAAGGAACATAAGGCTAAGATTATAGCAATTACAGATACAGAAGCATCACCTTTTCATTCCATATCAGATGTTTCACTTTTAGCAAAAAGTAATATTGTATCATTTATTGATTCTCTGGTTGTACCTATGTGTATGTTAAACAGTCTGATTGTAAATATAGGTATACAAGAAAAAGATGATATTGTTCAGTATTACGACAGGCTGGAAGAGTTGTGGGATAGCCACAGTATATACCAAAGAGATAATTTACAATAAGCAATATAACATTGTTAAAAAAAGGACAGATATTTTTATCTATCCTTTTTTGCATGAAATAATAATTTATTTTTTAAATTAATATATTACTAATATTAAAATATAACATAATAATAATATTTTTATTGTTATATTTGTAGTTTTGTAATATAATAATATGGTGACTTGTGAGAAAATGTAGTTTGAAAGGGATAATGAAAAAATGATTATAGCAATAGATGGACCATCAGGTGCTGGCAAAAGTACTATTGCGAAACTTGTCAGTAAAAATCTTAATTTTGAATATATTGATACAGGTGCTATGTACCGTGCTATAGCATATAAAGCATATAAGAATAACATTTCGATTATTGATGAAAAAATTGACAAAATGCTTAAAACAACTAAAATAGACTACTTAAATAACAGTATATTCTTGGACGATGAGATTGTTGATGATTATATACGAAGTGAAAATATTTCTAAAATGGCATCTAAGGTTTCTAGATTACGAAATGTTCGTTTAAAAATGGTTGATTTGCAGAGAAATATTGCTAGTAATAAAAATGTAATTTTAGACGGAAGGGATATTGGAACTAATGTTTTTCCGAATGCAGACTATAAATTTTTTATAACTGCATCTGTAGAGGAAAGAGCAAAAAGAAGATATAACGAACTTGTCAGTAAAAGCATTTGTGTTTCATATGATACAGTGTTAGAAGATATTAAATTACGCGATTACAACGATTCATCACGGCAAATTGCACCTTTAAAAATTGCAGAGGATGCTATTGTGATTGATAATACAAATATGAGCATACAAGAAGTTCAAAATAAAATAATATCAATAGTATCGGAGGGACTTAATGCTTTATAGAATAGCTGTATTTATATTGAAAATTTTAGTATTTCTAATTTTTAACGTAAAAACGCATAATTCAGAAAGGTATAATAATTCTGATAACAGATACATTATATGTGCAAATCATATATCTATGATAGATCCTGTAATGTTGGCAGTTTCCTTCAAAAGAAAAATTTGTTTTATGGGAAAAAAAGAGTTGTTTGAAAATAAATTATTAGGATACATATTTGGTAAACTTGGTGCTTTTCCTGTAGATAGGTCAGGTGTTTCACTTTCGGCAATAAAAAGCTCATTAGCAGTTTTAAATAGGAATGAGATTCTTGGTATTTTTCCAGAAGGTACAAGAGTTAAAAACTATGATGAAGCAAATGCAAAACCAGGAATTGCAATGATAGCAAATAAAGCAAATTCTAATATAATACCTGTTTATATAAAAGGAAATTATAAGTTTAGAGGTAAAATTGATATTTACTTTGGACAAGAAAAAAATTACTTTGAAAATTATACAGGAAAAATCAATGGGGAAAAATATTCTGAAATTGGAAAAGAAATATTAAGAGATATATATAACTTAGGAAAAGATAGGTAATGGCTTATGGTTATTGAAAAATCAAAATATACAGGGTTTTGTTCCGGAGTAAAAATTGCAGTTGATAAGGCTTTGTCTACATTAGATAATGAAAAAAAGCTTTACAGTTACGGAGAAATCATTCATAATAAAGATGTTGTAAATGATTTGGCAAAAAAAGGCTTAATTGTTATAAATGATATTTTAGATTTTAATGATAGTAATAATAATACAAAGCTTTTAATTAGATCTCATGGTGTAGGTAAAAAAGAACATCTGGAATTAGTTGAAAAAGGAATAAATATTATAGATGCAACTTGTGTAAAAGTTAGAAAAATACATAGAATAGTTGAAGAATATAGTAATAAAGGATACAATATTATAATTGTAGGTGATAAAAAACATCCGGAAGTCCTTGGGATAATAGGGTGGTGTAACAATAAAAAATCGGATGTTAAAATAATCGAAAATCCAGAAGATGTTGATGATTTAGAAATAAATCCTTCTGAAAAATATTGTTTAGTATCTCAAACTACATTCAATACAAATGTTTTTTCAAAAATAGTAAATACTATAAAAGAAAATAATTATACTAATATTGCAATTAATAACACAATTTGTGATGCAACAAAAAAAAGACAGGATGCTTGTATCGAATTAGCCTCAAGAAGCGATGTAATGCTTATTGTTGGTGGTAAAAATAGTTCAAATACTAAAAAACTATATGAACTTAGTAAAAAAGTTTGTCCAAATACATTTCATATTGAAAATTATAAGGAAATTCCTTATAAATATATAGATAAAAATACCAAGGTGGGAGTTTCAGCAGGAGCTTCAACTCCTGACTGGATAATAGAGGAGGTTATACAAATGTCAGAAAACCTAAACCAAACAAATGACATGAATGAAAATCAAGAAAATCAAAACGGAACAATGCATGAATTGTTCGAGAGCTATGGTGGAGTTTCAAAAATAAGAACAGGTGATATAGTTAAAGGAACTGTAATATCTGTGAATCCCGAAGCCATTTCTGTGAACATCAATTATAAATCGGATGGAATAATCACTAGAGATGAATATTCCTTTGCTCAAGTACCTGATTTAACAGAATTAGTAAAAGAAGGAGAAACTATTGAAGCTCAAGTAGTTAAGCTTTCTGACCAAGATGGTAATGTAATATTAACGAGAAAACCATTGGAAGAAAAAAAGGTTTGGGAAGATTTAGAAAAAATGAAAAAAGAAAATTCCATAATCGATATTTCAATTAATGAAGCATCTCAATTTGGAATTTATGGAAAAGTTAATGGTGTTAAGGGATATATTCCAAGAAACCAAATTTCTATACAAAGAGAAGTTGACCCTTCTGAGTATGTAGGTCAAACTTTAAAAGTTAAAATCTTAGATACAAAAAATAGAAAAGGAAGAAGACAGTTAATATTATCATCAAGATTAGTAGAAAAAGCAGAAAAAGAAATAAAAGACAATGAAACTTGGGAGAATATTAAAGAAGGTGAAATTTATGAAGGAATTGTCAAAAACCTTCAAAATTATGGTGCATTTGTAGAAATTGACGGAATAGATGGGCTACTTCATATAAATGAAATCGCATGGACTAGAATTAAGCATCCTTCAGAAGTTTTAAAAGTTGGAGATAAAATTAGCGTTAAAGTTAAAAGCGTTGATAAGGAAAATAAAAAATTATCACTTAGTTATAAAGCAACTATAAAAAGTCCATGGGCATTATTCCTTGATAAACATGAAAAGGGAGATGTTGTTACTGGAAAAATATCTAGGATATTGGAATTCGGTGCGTTTGTGGTAATTGACGATATAGAATGCTTATTACACATAAAAGATATTGATTGGGCAAGAACAGAAAAAGTTACCGATGTGTTAAGTGAAGGCCAAGAAGTTACTGCAAAAATATTAAATATTTCTAGAAAAGATAGAAA
>SWCH01001001.1_pt1 | contig 15432 bp, 15 predicted proteins | sample 4690051 | NCBI WGS metagenome assembly SWCH01 (sample SAMN10267282, study PRJNA491770) | bioreactor metagenome | isolation source: DHS bioreactor inoculated with | place: Japan: off Shimokita Peninsula | reverse complement strand
AAAAATATGTTCTGCTTTTTCTTCTATTTTATCCTTACTACTTAACGTTTTCTCAAATTCTCCTGAAGAAATAACTTTTCTTGTTTTAAAAATAGGACTTTTAGAATTATCATATTTTTCAAGACTTTCAATGACTGTACTAATTTTAGAAATTTTAGAATCCAATTTCAATACTTCATTTTCATTTCCGTCTCTTTCAATATAAGAGGTCCAATCTGGATCAGTGAGTTTAGAATCTTGCGAACTAATTTCAACAACACCTAAATCCATCAGCTCTTTAATCAGCTCTGCTTTAACAGTTTCAAGACCTATAGCACTGATTTTATTCATTCTAACTATTGACATTTGTTCTCACTATCCTTTCCAGAATAATTGATACAGCATTATCCATATTTGATTCTGCATTTGTTAAAATTTCTTTACATTTTGTTTCAGCTTCTTTTATAATTTGGTCATAAATAACCTGTGCTTCAGATTCTGCAACCTTAACTACATCCGATTTATTTGATTCAGCTTTTACAACAGCCTCATCTAATATACGTGACGCTTCAGCATTAGCATTAGAAATAATTTGCTTTGCTTGCTGTGAAGCTTCTTTTTTTATTAATTCAGCCTTATCCTCTGCCTCCTTTATTTGCTTCAAGATTTCAATAGACACTATACATCACCTCTTATCTTAAAAATTTAAAAAATAATTAACTTTGCAATAAAAAAATTTATTAATTTATAAAAAATTATAAGCACAAATTATGCAAACAATTAAATATATGAAATTTGTGTTGATTTTTCAAACAAAAAAGTTTTAGAATTGAAATTTAAAAGTAGAATTTAGCTTCAAATTAAAGTATGTGTGTACAAGTTTGGACATGCATATGAAATTTAAATCACAAAACTTGCAATCATGTCGATTCCTACTATAATAAAACTAAATGTATTATTTGTCAATAACTAAAAAAATATGCTTCAATATAAATTATTATATTAAACAACGTTTGCCCCGTTATTTAATAAATAAATTTAAATATTTAATTATTATAATAAGCTTATTTACAAAAATAATTTCAGAATACAAAAAATATACTCCTACTATAGATTAATCCTATAATAAAAGTCTTTTATATAAGTTTATAATCATGATTACAATCATGATTATAATATATAAATAAACAATATGATTAGTATTATTTCATTTACTAATCATATTGTAATATATATTTCACAAATTGCAAGTACTAAATTGTTTAAAAAATGTCATTATTGTTTATTCCACACAAAAAATCAATTCTGCTTCTGCTGCAATATTGTCATCAATGTATGCAATTGCAGTACCTACTCCAAAATTACTCTTCATTTTAACTATTTCTGTTACAAGCTTTAAAGTATCCCCCGGAATTACCTTTTTCTTAAATTTGACGCTTTTTATACCCCCAAAATACACAGTTTTATTTTTATATTTTTCTAATGACAAAATTGCCACCGCGCCAGTTTGTGCTAATGCTTCTACTATGAGCACTCCAGGCATAACGGGATTTCCAGGAAAATGTCCTTGGAAAAATTGTTCATTCATTGTAACGTTTTTTATTCCAACTGCTCTTTTACCTTCTTCAAGTTCAACAACTTTATCTATTAGTAAAAAAGGGTATCTATGGGGCAATATTTTCTGTATATCATTTATATCATAAACCATTTTTGCCTCCTAATGTACTATTTATTGGTATATTTTTTTATCACTAATGCCGCATTATGTCCACCAAATCCTAATGAAGTAGAAAGTGCATATTCAATTTCTTTCTCCCTTCCTACATTAGGAACATAATCTAAATCACAATCCGGATCAGCATTTAAATAGTTAATCGTAGCAGGAATAAATGAGTCCTGTAGAGCTTTAGCACAAATAATAGCCTCTACTGCACCTGCAGCTCCTAACATGTGCGCAGTCATAGATTTAGTTGAGCTAACAGGAATTTCCTTAGACTTTTCATTAAAAACCTTCTTAATAGCCAATGTTTCAAATTTATCATTGTATGGAGTACTTGTTCCATGAGCATTAATATATCCTACTTCATCAGCTGTAATGCCGGCATCATCAATTGCATCTTGCATTGACCTTGAAGAACCTTCAGCACTTGGATCAGGTGAAGTTATATGATAAGCATCACAAGTAGAACCATATCCTGCAACTTCTGCATATATTTTAGCACCTCTGTTTATTGCATGTTCATATTCTTCAAGAACTAATATGCCTGAACCTTCTCCCATTACAAAACCATCTCTATCTTTATCAAATGGTATTGATGCTCTGTTTACATCTGTTGATGTAGACAAAGCAGTTAAAGCTGTAAAACCGGCCATTGATGCTCTTGTAATTGCTGCTTCCGTACCTCCGGCTAACATAACGTCACATATTCCATCCTTAATTCTCTTATAAGCTTCACCTATTGCATTTGAACCAGAAGCACAAGCTGTAACAGGACAGAAATTTACACCTTTAGCTTTATGCTTTATCGCAACTATTCCTGATGCTATATTTGGAAGCATCATAGGAATAAAAAATGTAGAAACTCTATCTGGACCTTTTTCATTTAATTTTCCAATTTCATCTTCAATAGTTTGTATGCCGCCAACTGCACTCCCAACTATCACTCCAAATCTTTCATTATTTATGGCATCAACATTTAATCCAGAATCTTTTACAGCTAACTCTGACGCTGCTACTGCAAATTGACAATATCTATCTTGTCTCTTTGCTTCCTTTTTTTCCATGTAGTTTTTAGGGTCAAAATCCTTAACCTCTGCAGCTATTTTAACAGTATAGTCAGTTGTATCAAAAGCTTCAATTTCGCTTACACCACATTTTCCTTTTTTTACATTTTCCCAAAACAACTCTATACCTGATCCTATTGGACTTATTACACCCATACCAGTTATTACAACTCTCTTTTTCATTTAAAATTTTACCTCCATATTTATCTATAATCCAAGCAATTTTTCCAGTATCTTAATTTATCAATTGCTTTATATTTACATATAAAATCCACCATTCACTGAGAGAACTTGACCTGTAATATATGATGATTTATTTGATATTAAGAACTCCACTGCATCAGCTATATCACTTGGAGATCCAAATCTTTGTAATGGTATATTCTTCATCATATCCATCTTAATTTCCTCAGGAATTTTATCAGTCATTTCTGTTTGAATAAATCCAGGAGCAACAGCATTTACAAGTATATTTTTCTTTGCAAGCTCTCTTGCCATAGATTTTGTCATGCCAATAAGCCCTGCCTTAGATGCAGAATAATTTACCTGACCTGAATTTCCCATTAAACCAACAACTGATGAAATATTAACTATTCTTCCATGTTTTTGTTTCATCATTTTCTTAGCTATATGTCTAGAGCAATTAAAGGCTCCCTTTAAATTTGTATCTATAACCTGATCAAATTCATCTTCTGTCATCATTGCCAATAAATTGTCTCTTGTTACACCAGCATTATTAATTAAAACATCAATTTCTTTAAAACTTTCATATGCCGTATCTACAAGTGTTTTTGCATCATTAAAATTTGATATATCACACTGAACAACTATATTTTTTGTTTCCTTATTTACAAAATTATTTATTAGATCATTTATTGCTTCTGTATTACTTTTATAATTTAATACAAGATTATATCCAATCTCATTTAACCTATTAGCAATAAATGCGCCTATACCTTTTGAAGCTCCTGTTATTATAGCAGTTTTCATAATTTTATCCTTTCTAAAAAATAGTACAGATTAATGCAATCAAGCGATACTTAAATACATTAATCTTAAATCTAAGATAATAATTATCTATTATGCATATGATAATTGTAAATATTTTTCTAGTGTACCAATATTCTCTATATTTAAAAACTTAACACCTTTATCTATTTTCTTTATAAATCCGCAAAGTGATTTACCAGGTCCAACTTCAATAAATGTATCTACACCATCTGCTATCATTTTTCTTACACATGATTCCCACTTAACTGGATTATAAACCTGTTTTTCTAACTTATCGGCAATTTCACCTTCATTTTCATAGTACTCTGTATCCACATTTGAAATAACTTCACAAGTTGGTCTTGTAAAATTAATTTTATTTAAATCATCTTTAAGCTTAACACCTGCCGGTTTCAGCATTGAAGTGTGAAAAGGAGCGCTAACCTGCAGCTTAACAGCTTTTCTTATATTAAAGTTTGAAGATTCTTTTAATGCATATTCTATTGCAGAGTTTTTCCCACCAACGGCAATTTGACCGGGACAATTAAAATTAGCTGGTTCAAGCAAATCACAATTATTCGTCACGTGCTTGCAAAATGAAATTGCATCTTCATCTGTACATCCCATAAGAGCCGCCATGCCGCCTTCTCCAACTGGAACAGCAGTTTGCATATAATTTCCCCTGTTGTAAACAAGTCTAACTGCAGTTTCAAAATCCATAGTATCAGCAGCTGTTAATGCTGCATATTCTCCAAGACTCAACCCTCCCATAACTATAGGGTTATTACCTTTATTTTTTCTTATTATCTCATAAATTGCCATACAAACAGTTAATATTGCAGGCTGAGTAATTTTAGTTTCACTTAATTTTTCATTCGGTCCCTCAAAACATAATTTTGTTATGTCAAAGCCCAATGCTTCATTTGCTCTATTAAAAATATCTTTACTTTCCCTAAAATTATCATAAAATTCTTTTCCCATTCCTGCATATTGTGCTCCTTGACCTGGGAAAACAAAAGCTGTCTTATTCATTTACATCCTCCTAAGAAACAAAAGTTTTTACACCTTGTATAATATTTTCCGCTTCACAAAACATTTCTGAAATAATTTCCTCACATGTTTGTTCCTTTTTTACCAACCCAGCTATTTGACCGGACATCACCGATCCATAATCAACATCGCCTTCAACTGCTGCCATATACAGCCTTCTTCTACCTAAATTTTCATACTCATCAACAGGTGCATTTTTTTTATCTAGATCCTTGAATTGATTAACCAGTTTATTTTTTAGTACCCTAACTGGGTGACCAGTAACTCTTCCGGTAACAGCTGTATCTGTATCTTTTGCTTTTAAAACTTTATCTTTGTATCTCTGATGTACATTGCACTCTTTTGCAGCAAGAAATCTAGTTCCGACCTGTACTCCTTGAGCCCCGAGAGAAAGTGCAGCAACTATACCTCTTCCGTCAGCAATTCCTCCAGCAGCAATTACTGGTATATTTACAGCATCAACTATTTGAGGCGTTAGGCACATTGTTGTAATCTCACCTACATGTCCGCCAGATTCAGTGCCCTCACATATCAATGCATCTGCTCCAATCTTTTCCAAATGTTTAGCATAAGCCACTGATGGAACAACAGGAATAACCTTTATACCGGCATCCTTCCACATTTTCATATATACTCCTGGATTTCCTGCTCCGGTAATTATAATTGGCACCTTTTCCTCAGCTAATAAAATACTTATTTCCTTTGCATATGTATTTAATAGCATAACATTAACCCCAAATGGTTTATCTGTCAGTAGCCTAATTTTGTCTAACTCTTTTTTTAGTTCTTCAGGAGGATTATTACCTGCAGCTATAACACCTAGTCCTCCTGCCTCAGAAACTGCGGCCGCAAGGTTTGCGTCTGAAATCTGAGCCATACCTCCTTGAAAAATAGGGTATTTAATATTTAACAAGTTGCATATCTTTGTAGTTATCATATATATAACTCCTTGTATCTATTGATTTCTTTTAAAAAAACGAGAAGTATAGTTATAAATTATACATCCCGTTTTAATAGTTAAGACTTTCGACACTTTATTAACAAAGCATCTTAAGCATTTTTAATTATTTTTTTTATTATCGATGTAATTTACTATGTCTTGAACTGTTATAAGTTTAGCATAATCCTCTTCTTCTATTGTTACATCACATTCATCTTCCAATTTGCTTATTAATTCAAATAAATCCAGTGAATCAGCGCCTAAATCTTCTTTTATTTTACTTTCCAGTTTTATATCTTCCTTTTCAACGTCTAATTCATCTTCTAATATTTCTACTATTTTTTCAAAAACCATAATTTCCTCCGTTATTAATACATAAATTGTAATTTGATATTTTGATATTTTTATACTTAAGTTTTTCGGTTCTCGTTTATATTAAATATCAAATATTTTGATAATCGAAGTATAATACAAAAAAAATACTTTGTCAATATATTTTTAGCAAAATAGTTTTTAAGTATAATTAATAAAACTAAACCTGTCGAAATATTTGCATACTTGACAGGTTCATATTATAACATTCTTTTCTTTATTGCATCTACTATATACTCCGAGGCTCTTCCATCGCCGTAGGGGTTTACAGCATTTGCCATCTTCTTATATTCCTCTTCATTATTAACTAGTATACTTACATATTCATATATTGTATCTTTATTTGTTCCGGCAAGTTTTGCTGTACCTGATTCTATACCTTCTGGTCTCTCTGTTTCTTCTCTTACTACCAGCACAGGTTTACCTAGTGAGGGTGCTTCTTCCTGTATACCTCCGGAATCCGTTACAACAAGATAACATTTAGACATTAGATTGGTAAATGGAAGATAATCCAACGGCTCAACAAGGTGTACTCTATCTTTATTTCCAAGAATTTTTTGTGCTATATCTCTTACCTTAGGGTTAAGATGCATAGGGTAGATAACTTCAACATCAAGGTTTTCGCTTACAACATCTCTAATTGCAGAAAATATGTTTTCCATAGGTTCCCCTATATTTTCTCTTCTGTGTGAAGTTAAAAGAATTACCTTTTTATTTTTAAAATCTATATTATTAATTAGTTCATCTTCAAATTTATAATCCTTATCTATTACCCACTGCAATGCATCTATTGAAGTATTACCTGTTATAAATATTTTATTTTCTTCATAGCCTTCACGCAACAAATTGGCTTTAGAATTTTGTGTAGGAGCAAAGTGAAAATTTGTCAATACTCCTGTAAGCATTCTGTTTGCTTCTTCAGGATATGGAGAATACAAGTTTCCACTCCTAAGTCCTGCTTCAACATGTCCTATTTTTACACTGTGATAAAAAGCTGCTAAAGCACCTGTAAATACAGTCGTGGTATCACCTTGAACCAATATCAATTCTGGTTTAAACTCCTTTATTACACCTTCAAGACCAGTTAAAGCTCTGCATGTAATCTGAGTAAGGGTTTGACCGCTTTGAAATATATTCAAATCATAATCTGGTTCTATATCAAATATCCTTAAAACTTGATCCAACATATCCCTATGTTGCGCTGTAACACATATTTTAGTTATAAAATTTTTATCTTTTTTAAGTGCTTTTACTATTGGCGCCATCTTTACAGCTTCAGGACGAGTACCAAATATTATAAGTACCTTAATTTTTTTCATAACAACCTCCATATTCAAATATTGCAATGATTATTTTTCTAACTTTTTAGTAAATAATCCCATCTTATTTCCCAAGTAAAGAACTATAGCAACAACAAATCCAACTACGATAATTCCTGTTGCCGGATCCGAATCTGAAACAATAACAGCAGCTAATCCAAGCATCATGCTAATTAGATACATAACTAAAACCGTTTGTCTTTGATTTAAACCCTTTCCCATAAGCTTATGGTGCAGATGATCTTTATCCGCTTCCATTATTGGTTTTTTATTAATAAATCTTCTGATTATTGCAAATGTCGTATCAAAAATTGGTAAACCCAATGCAAAAATCGGTACTACCAATGTAACCGCCGCAACGCTTTTAACCATACCTAATATTGCTGTAACCGCCAGCATATATCCTAATAAAAGTGAACCCGTATCACCCATAAATATTTTAGCAGGATTAAAATTAAATGGCAGAAATCCTAATGATGCACCTGCTATTATAGCACATTGCATCACAATAAAATCATACCCTTTTATAGCAGCTGTAAATAAAAGTGTTGTTGCAGCTATACTAGCTACTCCGGATGCTAATCCATCTAATCCGTCTATTAAATTAATCGTATTTGTAATACCTACTATCCAAAACAAAGTTATAGGTATAGTAAAATCTCTTAATAAGCTCATCCCAGTATTAGATAAAGGATTGGTTATAAAGTGAATTTTTACTCCACCGTTTATTGCAATAGCTGCAGCTAAAATCTGCATTATCAATTTTATCTTTGCAGGCATGCCGTACATATCATCAACAATTCCTGTAAGTACAATAATTGTTGCACCAATCATAATCGATATATTAGTTTTATCTTGAGGCATATATACAAACATACAAGCCATTATTGCTACATATATTGCTATTCCGCCAAAATAAGGCATAGGTTTATTATGAATTTTTCTCGCATCTTTTGGAATATCTAAAGCTCCAACCTTAAATGCAAGCTTTCTTGCTAAAGGTGTCAGCAAAAAAGATATTATTAATGCAGAAAAGAACGCTATATAATTATTCATCATTAATCCTCTTTTTATATTTTTGTTTCTATATTCATAATTTTATCTACACGAATTCCATGTCTGCCACCTTCAAATTCTGTTGTCATCCATGCATCAATTATTGATAAAGCTAAACCACTGCCTATAACTCGATTGCCTAATGCTAACATATTGGCATTGTTATGCTTTCTTGACATTACAGCCATATATTCGTTAGTGCATAAGGCACACCTTATTCCATTTACCTTATTCGCAGCCAAAGAAATTCCAATGCCTGTACCGCATATAACTATTCCTCTATCCGCTTCTTTAGAGGCAACCATTTGTCCTGCTTTTTCACCATAATCAGGATAATCTACTGAATCCATATTATAAGTCCCTATATCTATTACTAAATAACTATTTTTTTCTAAATGTTCTTTTACAATTTCCTTTAATTCAAAACCACCATGATCACATGCCACTACTACTTTCATCAAGTCCTCCGTTATATTTCAATTTATTAATATTATTTACTATTTTATTTATTTCTATCTCTATTTCTTGCATACTCTGTTCATACACATTATAATCCATTCCATATGGGTCGGCAATATCCAAATTGTTCCTATTTACCTTTTTACTGCTTATTTTATGAGCAAATTCCTTTAAAGTAAACACTCTTGGACACAGGGACTTTTCCACTTTCTTTTTATTTATATAATCATTTATTATATTTTTATGAGAAACAGTCATAGTTAAAATCAAATTAGAATGAAAAATAACATCATCTGTCAGTTGTCTTGCTCTATGAGATTTTATATCTATACCTATAGCTTCCAATACCTTTATAGCCTTATCATTTGCAGGCTCTCCTTCAAATGCTCTAATTCCTGCTGATAAAACATTTATACCCATTTCATCTATTTGCTTTAATTTTTCTTTTAAGATTCCTTCTGCCATACTGCTTCTGCATGTATTTCGAATACAAACAAATAATATATTCATAATTACCTCACCTATACATTAATTATTTTTCCTGCTGCTTTTCCTAACCTATTCATAATCGCCTTACCAAGTCCATTTTCATCTACAGACTCTGCTAGTATTATATCTATTCCTAATTCATCAAATTTTCTTAGGTCTCTAAATAAGTTAGACGAAATAGTTAACAAGTTAGTTCTATCTCCTACACAAATTGTATTTTTGCCCACATAGTATTTTTCAGTTTGTGAAGTTGACATTATTCCTATTTTTTTACCTTCTAACTCAAATTTTTCATAATCATGTACAATATTATCTATTATATTTTCTACACTGCCCTTATACATTATGACCTCAGCTTTAGGTGAATAATGTCGATATTTTTGACCCGGGGACTTAGGTATAATTTTTTCATCATTTTTTATAATCGCAGGATCATATTCGCACTTACCCAATACTTTTACAATATCTTCTATTGTAACTCCACCAGGTCTAAGAATCATTGGAATTTCTGTGGTCATATCCACAACGGTAGATTCTAACCCTATATATGTACTTCCGCCATCTATTATCATATCAACTTTGCCCATCAAGTCATCAATCACGTGACCTGACTCTGTTGGACTTGGTTTGCCTGATGTATTTGCGCTTGGTGCTGCTATTGGTTTCTTGCTTTCCCTGATAAGTGCTAGGGCTATTTCATTGATAGGAAGCCTAATTGCGGCAGTTTTAAGACCGGCTGTAATTTTATCAGATAATATATCTTTTTTATTTAAAATCATTGTCATTGGTCCAGGCCAATATTTATCTGCTAAAAGTTTTACTTTATCCGACACTTTCGTTGTTAAGTCATATAAATCATCAAAGTTTGCTATATGAACTATTAGTGGATTATCCTGCGGTCTTCCTTTTGCCTTAAATATTTTATCAACTGCTTCATCATTTAATGCATCTGCTCCTATACCATACACTGTTTCCGTTGGGAATACAACCGTACCACCATTATTTATTATTTGAGCAGCTTCTTTTATTATATCATAATCAATATTATTAGGGTCAACTTTAACTATTTTCGTTTTTATATTTTTATCCATTGTTCTCCTACTGTTCTCCTGTATTTATCCCATTGTTTATATGAATTATATAACACAAGAACAATATGTACAAGGAGATTTTAGTTTAATATTACTTAATTACATATTGTAAACATATACTTTATTATTGAAGAATGTTTATATCAGGAGGGAATTAATTTGAATATATTGAACTTTTTTATAACCGGGTTTATTATTGGAGGTATAGGAACATGTTTGGGAGGTTTACTATCCATATTTATACGCAACCCAAGCGATAAAGTTGTATCATGCTTATTAAGCTTTGCCGCAGGCATAATGCTATCTATAATTTCATTTGACCTTTTACCGAAGTCATACGAAATAAGTGGTTTTTTTATTGTTATATTAGGTCTATGCAGTGGGCTTTTAATAGTATTTTTTGCAGAAGAAATTATACCCTTTAAAAAAATAAACAAATATGTAGGTAGGAAGCAAGATTTCTTTAAGATGGGAATAATTATAATGATAAGCTTGAGTCTTCATAATTTCCCTGAAGGTGTCGCACTAGGTTCTAGCTATGTTTACTCAAGAAGTATAGGAATAAAAATGGGTGTTTTAATTGCTGCGCACAATATCCCAGAAGGAATGACAATTGGTGTTCCATTAATTATGGCTGGTGTTTCGCCATTTTACATATTGTTATTAACACTATTAACTGGACTTCCAACTGCTTTTGGTGCTGTCTTAGGAGAAGTACTAGGTCACATATCTGACTCTTTTATTGGGTTTTGTTTGTCTGCAGCTGCAAGCAGCATGCTCTATGTTACAGTAAGTAAATTAATACCTGAGGCTGATGTTCTTCATAAGGGTAGGATTAAATTTGTCTTTCTTTTGATAGGGTTTATATGTGGCTGTTATTTATCATTTACATCATAGTTTATATTTCTGTATAAATACGACTATACTCAAGTTTGTGCATATTTATAGCATCTTGCAACTTATCATTATCATCTATATTGAATCTAGCGCATAATCCACAACTAGAACTAATACTGCGCGGAACCGGAATAATCTTAATTTTAATATCAAATTTTTTTATTTCTGTTTCAAATTTCATAGCATATGAAACTGATTTAAAAGTTATATAACCATATTGTTCCATTTTATTTTCCTTTGTTTTTATTTATGTTATTTTTGTTGTAGTCAATATCTATAGAATTCTAGCTCGGCAATTCATAATTACTTATGTCATGCAATATTGTTAAGTGTACATTTATTATTAATTCATTTTGATTATATCAATAATAATTTTTATAGTCTAATAAAAAAATATTATCAAATCTCATTCGCCATAACTTTTTGTTATATTTAGATTGTTTTAATTTTACATCAAAATATTTATAATTTTACATTTTATTTAAAATTAACTATTTAAATGGATTCAATATTGTTATATAATATTTTATTAAATGAACAGATATGTATTAAGGAGAACACATGGAAAAAATTAAATTTAACATGAATGACATACGAAGTTATGCAACTAATCATAAAACATTTACAAAAGGATTAGATTATTATAACAAAAATCAAGTTTCTCATATAAATTATAAAAAGAAATATGATCCAATGCTTGAAAGGCATATTAGTATATATTCTTCAAAAGTAAAAGGTCAGTATTATTCATCTTATGATATATCTATAATGGTTGATAATGATGGTGATATTGTTGATTTCGAGTGTAATTGCTCAGCATTTTTAGAAAACTCCGGAGGATGTAAACACATAATTGCAACTATGCTTAAATTATACCACAAGTATGATTCAAGGCAAATTTCCTTTGTAACTAACTTAGATTTACTAAAGAAAAGTAGGACACAATCAACTATGCGTAACTATCAACTTGAAGATTTAATCAGTATCTTTGAAAATAAAATAACAGAAAGTATAAAAAGTGAGTTTAATGAAGGATCTATCTCTCTTATACCAATTTTGTTTATTTCTGAAAAAGATACAATTAACATAGAGTTTAAAATTGGTAACACTAGACACTATGTGGTAAAGGATGCATACGCGTTAGCTAATTGTATAAAAAACAATACGTATGTCAAATATGGCAAAAGCTTAGAATTTAATCATGAACTCTCCAAATTTGAAAAGGATTCTCAGCCCTTAGCTATTTTCTTAAGAGATGAAGCAGATGCATATAGACAAATTATAGCTAAAACTCAGGGAACATTTCATTCATTTAACATAAACGGCCGTTATTTCAAAATTCTCCCTTTTTCAATTGACAGTTTTTTTGACTTGTTTGAAAACCAAACATTAGAATGTAATGGCTATAATTATAAATATGATACTGTTACATTTAAGAACAAAGACCCTGAAGTAGAATTTTATATAAAGGAAGAAGAAGAAAAATATTATTTTACAACAGATTTATTTATTACTTTCATGTGTTCATCTAAAAATTATACCTATATAATATCTGGTGACAATTTATATAGGTGTTCTAAAGAATTTACAAATATTGTTCTTCCTGCTGTAAACAAAATTATGATGCAGCCATCAAAGGCAATTAAACTTTCCGATGATTACATGGGTAAATTTTGTTCTGCTGTAATACCTCAAATATCTAAATATGCTAAAGTGACATCTGAATTTAATTTAACAGATAATTTTAAAGTTCAACCTCTATCAACAAATATTTATTTAGATACAAACAAACAAGGTTTCATTTATGCTAATGTTGTATTTAGTTATGGAAATATAGAAATAAATCCATTGCGGAAATCCTCAACTGATAATTCCATTGCTAGAAATTTAATTGAAGAAGCTAAAATTGAAGCAGCAATAGAAAATGCCGGATTTAGAAAAACATCTGTTAAATATTCAATGACTGATGAAAATAACATATATGAATTCTTAACTTCCGGCATAAATATTTTAACCAAACTTAGCGAAGTAAACGTAAGTGATGATTTCAAAAAAATAAATATTAGATATCCAAAGTCCATGTCCATGGGAGTTAGGCTAAAAAGCAGTTTAATTGAAATCGATATTGATAAGCTTGAATTTGACCCTGCAGAACTTAAAGACATCCTTAGTATGTATAAAAAAAGGAAAAAATACTTTAGACTAAAAGATGGTTCATTTTTAAACCTTGATAATGATTATTTCAGTACAATGGAAAAGTTAGTAGACGATTTAAATATATCAAGTTCAGACCTTGAGTCTGGGCATATTCAACTACCAAAATATCGTTCACTGTATTTAGATAGCTTGATTAAAAACAATAGCTGGGTTGAAGCACAAAGAGAACAAAATTTTAAAGATATGATTAGAAATATTAAAGAATCTGATGAAACAAATTTTGAAATACCAGGTGAGTTAAATCATATAATGAGAAACTATCAAAAAACCGGATATAAATGGCTTAAAACTTTATCCATGTATTCATTGGGAGGTATTTTGGCAGATGATATGGGCTTAGGAAAAACACTACAAATAATAAGCTTGTTAGTTTCAGAAAAAAATATAAATAATATTGATAAAAAACCTTCAATAGTTGTTTGTCCTACTTCTTTAGTATATAACTGGAAAAGTGAAATAGAAAAGTTTTCCCCTAATATAACAACTTTAATTATTTCAGGTATTGCATCACAAAGGAATGAGCTCATTTCAAATATAAATAACTATGATTTAATTTTTACGTCTTATGATTTATTGAAAAGAGATATAGAATTATATGAAAATATCGAGTTTAATTATTGTATATTAGACGAAGCTCAATATATAAAAAATTCTACAACTCAAAATGCAAGAGCAGTCAAACTTATAAAAAGTGACGTTCGTTTTGCTCTAACCGGTACACCTATTGAAAATTCTTTAGCTGATCTTTGGTCAATTTTTGATTTTATTATGCCTGGATTTCTTTTAACGTACAATAAATTTAAAGATAAATATGAAATTCCAATAGTGAAATCTGATGATAAGGATATTTTAAGTAGACTGCACAATCAAATAAAACCTTTTATACTAAGAAGACTCAAAAAAGATGTTCTAAAGGAACTTCCTGATAAAATTGAAACTATATCATATGCTCATATGGAAACAGTGCAAAGAAAAATTTATACTGCCGAGGTTATGAAGTTACAGGAAGAATTCAATAACGAAATATCTGAACATGGTTATGAAAAAAGCCAAATTAAAATACTTGCAATGCTTACACGTCTTAGACAAATTTGTTGCCATCCATCACTTTGCTTTGAAAATTATAAGGGAGGAAGTGCAAAGCTTGATTTATGTATGGAAATTGTAACAAATAGTATGGAAACAAATCATAAGGTTTTAATTTTTTCGCAGTTTACTTCTATGTTAAAAATAATAGAACATCAATTGCAAAGCATGTCTATAGATTATTATAAGCTTACCGGTGCAACCAAAAGCGAAGAAAGATTAGCACTAGCAAATAAATTTAATTCAAATAATATACCTGTTTTCTTAATTTCATTAAAAGCAGGCGGAACAGGTCTTAATTTAACAGGTGCGGACGTAGTTATACATTTTGATCCATGGTGGAATATAAGTGCACAGAATCAAGCCACGGATAGAACTCACAGAATAGGCCAAGAAAATAAAGTTCAAGTATTTAAACTTATAGCAAATGATACTATAGAAGAAAAAATAGAAAAACTTCAGCAAAATAAAAAAGATTTAGCTGAATCTGTGATTCAAAAAGGAGAAGTAATAATCAATACTCTTTCACAAGATGAAATAAATAGTTTATTTAAATTATAGACAAAATGGAATGGCTACTTCACTTTGAAGCGTCCCATTCCATTTTTGTTATTCCATTTCATCTAATGTCAAGTTATAACCTTCTATAAATTCGTCCATAAATATATTTACATCTTCTCTGTTCATATTATTTATATCTTCT
>SWCH01000696.1_pt1 | contig 15472 bp, 17 predicted proteins | sample 4690051 | NCBI WGS metagenome assembly SWCH01 (sample SAMN10267282, study PRJNA491770) | bioreactor metagenome | isolation source: DHS bioreactor inoculated with | place: Japan: off Shimokita Peninsula | reverse complement strand
TCTGACTTTTATGCACGTGGAAAAACCGCACAGCTTAAAGGGCTAATGGGACGTGTTGATAAAAAAGAAAATATTTTCAAATTATTAGAACAAAATAAATTTAAAATAAAATTGTTTGAAGATTATTCTGATTGTGTGATTGAGCTATGGGGGCAGATGATATTTGATCAAGGAATTGATTCCATTTTCAAAAATATCGGAGCTGATGAAAAAACATTAAAAGAAATAAAAAGTGGATATTTCCTTTCGATTTCACAAAAGGAGAATTAAAATATGATATCACCAATAGAAAATTGGGTGGCTGAACGCACTGAATTAAATGAGAGACTTTCACAGGAAAATTTAAAAGAATGGCAATTTTCAAAGATAAGAGAAATAATTGAATATGCAAGAAACAACAGTAAATTTTACTCGGAAACATTAAAAGATATAAAAATTTATAAAAATGAAGGTTTTTTAAATTTAAAAGATGTTCCATTCACAACACCAAAAGACATTGCTAATGATCCTATGAAATTTCTCTGTGTGCCTCAGCATGAAGTTGCTCGAATAGTCACTCTTTTAACTTCTGGTAGTTTAGGAATTAGTAAACGAATTTATTTTACTGAAAATGATATGGAAAGGACAGCTGATTTTTTCTCTTGGGGAATGTCTACGATGGTTAGTTGTGGTCAAACTGCTACTGTTTTTATGTCGGGACAAACAAAATACAGTATAGGAGATTTGCTCAATATTGGACTAAAAAGAATAGGTGTAACAACACGCATCCATGGTAATATTAAAGATTATGAAAAAGCTTTTAAGGATGCGGAAAGTGCACATTGCTTAATAGGTGTTCCAAGTGAAATGTTGTATTTATGCAGAACATATCCAAACTTGCAGCCTGAAAGTGTTTTATTGAGTGCTGACTATGTTCCTGAATGCATTATTAAAGCAATTGAAAATGTTTGGAATTGTAAAACATATACTCATTACGGTATGACTGAGACAGGGTTCGGATTAGGAGTACAGTGTGATTCAAGTTTGGGATATCATCTGAGAGATGCAGATTTTATTTTGGAAATCATAGACCCTGATACGGGAGAGTATATGGAGAATGGTAAATTTGGTGAAGTTGTAATTACAACACTCAATCGCGAGGCAATGCCGTTAATAAGGTATAGAACGGGAGATATTTCACGAATAATAAATAAAGCATGCTCATGCGGAGGAATATTACCTCAACTTGATAAAGTAAAAGGCAGGTTTGAAAATATTATTAGGTTATATAACGGTAATTATATCAGCATACATGAACTTGATGAAATCGTGTTTGAATTTCCCCAAATAAGGAATTATATACCTGAACTAACTTTTGAAGATGAAAATAATATTTTATATCTAAAAGTTGATACAATTGGAAGTTTAAATGAAGAATGTTTAGTTGCTAAACTTAAAGAGAATTTTGGCGATATTAAAATAAAAATTATTTATGGTGAATATCCCTATTATGTTTGTAATGGAAAACGGAAAATTAATATTATATAACTTTGATAAATTGAAACTATTTTAGACTATTGCTTTTATTATATATAATAATTGGAGGTGTACTAATGAAACGTGATGAAGTAAATAAATTAATGTCAGAAGGATTTAACTGTGCTCAAATAGTCACAGCATGTTTTTCAAAAAAATTAGGCGAGGATGAAGTATTGTTAAAAAAAATGGGAGCATGCCTTGGAGGAGGCATGGGATGTGGAGACACATGCGGGGCTTTTGCCGGTGCTTTGACAGCAATAGGAATTAAGTATGGGAACGGTTTGCCTAATGATATAGAAAGCAGAAAAAAGGCAAAAGAAAAAGCTGATAAGTTCAAGGAACTTTTTTTAGAAGAATATAATTCAACCAGGTGTAAAGAAATCTTAGGATATGATGTAAGCAATCCGGAAGATTTTGAAATTATTCAACAAAAAGAACTGGTCACAACATTTTGTCCTGATTTAATAGCATATACAACTGAGATATTAAAGGAAGTTTTGTAAAACAAAAAGAAGCATGAATTTAAAATTTATGCTTCTTTTGCTTTAATGATTATGATTTCCGCTGCACTCTTCGGTTCCATCAAGATTTCTAATAAGTTTCAACAGATTTTTATCCATTAATTCAAGCGCCTTTTCAACAGTATTTCCAAAGCCAAAAAATCTTGTTATGTAAGCATCAGCTAAAATGTTAAAAGATTCTTTACTTAGTTCCCCTGTAATAGTTGCTTCACAGTCATATTCTATTACTTTGCTTGTAAGATAATCCGAATTACCTTCATTTTTAATAGAATTGACATTCAAGTCAGGCATGCTGACAATTAGTAGGTACTTGCATGCTTCAAAATTTTGAGATACTTTGTTTTCTAAATTTTCTCCATCAGATACTATAGCAATATTCATTTTAATAACTCCTGGCATGATAATGTCATAGTTTTTAGCGACTATGCAGTTAAAGTTTTTCTACAAAAAATACATCTCATCTTAGATGGACTTTAATATTAATATTATATGTCACTTATTGCAATATTTCAATGATAAGATTGAAATTGGGTAATTACGTTGGAACTTTTCTGAAATATATTAAATAAAATTACTATTATTTCCACTTCAATAAGTTGGAATAATATGACTGTTATATTTCTTATTATGTTGTAACCTATTGTATTATCCTTAATAAAATAATAATAAGTAATATAAGATGACTTGTAGTAATTTTATCATTCTAATGTTCTAACAGCATAAAGGAGGAGTTTATGGAGATTTATATTATTACCTTCAAACAAGGAAACTATACTATAGCTGCATTTAGCAGGCTTGAAAATATGGGATTTAAAGATATAAGATTGTCTTCGGTGCCATTCAGTATTAAGAGTGAGTGTGATTTATGTATAAAAACAAATAATTATGAAATGCTAAAATCTATTTTGAGAGAATGTAGGGGGAAATATCCAATTAACGGTGTCTATAGCTCAATAAAAATAAACGGAACATATGTTTATAAATTACTTCCTATAGCAATTGATTAGTATTTGATATCCTATAGAAAAACAATTATATACAAGGAAGTATTAATAAAAAACCAAGTAAATTAAACAAAGTAACGGGTAACTCTGTTTCTTTGTTATTTTTTTATTATGGATAAAAGATAAGTAAGCAATTCATACTCTACAACACAAATAGAACTCACCTCACTAAAGCAGAACATCAAAACTTGCAGTAATTAAAAAATATTTAATGTTGACAAAATTAGTTGGGTATAATATAATCTAATTAATCCCTAGTTAAAAGGTTGGGAATAAATTTTAAAAGGAGTTAGGTTATGATATTATCTACAAAAGGAAGATATGGTTTGAAGGCAGTATTTGAACTTTCTCTAAATTATGGTTCGGGACCTGTTTCTTTAAAAAAAATATCAGATAAATATAATATCTCAGAAAACTACTTAGAGCAACTTTTTTCTAAATTAAAGAAAAAAGGATACATAGATACTGTAAGGGGTGCACAAGGAGGGTATCTATTGGCAAAGGATCCGAGTGAAATAACCGTAGGCATGATACTTAGAACATTAGAGGGAGAAATGACAACTTCGGATTGTTTAAGCAAAGAAATATGCTCAAGAGAATCAATCTGTGCAACAAGAGGAATTTTTGAAAAAATAGAAAGAAGTATAAATGACGTTATAGATAATATTACCTTAGCAGATATGTACGAGGAACATAAAAATATAATTACGGAGGAAAAAAAATAAAATGAACAAAAAAATTTATTTAGATAATGCTGCAACGACTAAAGTAAAAAAAGAAGTAGTAGAAGAAATGAGAAAATATTTTGATGAAATGTATGGCAATCCTTCAAGCGGCATATATGAACTGGGAAGAAGGTCAAAAGAAGCTGTAGAAAATTCAAGAAAAATTGTAGCAGACTTTATAAATGCTGACGAAAAAGAATTATATTTTACTGGCGGTGGTTCTGAATCGGATAACTGGGCTATAAAAGGAGTAGCTTTTGCTAATAAAAACAAAGGTAATCATATCATAACTACTAAAATAGAGCATCATGCAGTATTGCATACATGCGAATATCTAGAAAAATTTGGATTTGAAACAACCTATCTTGATGTTGATGAGTATGGAATGGTAGATTTAGAGCAATTAAAAAACAGTATAAAACCAGAAACAATATTAATTTCAATAATGTATGCAAACAATGAAATTGGAACAATTCAACCAATAGAAAAGATAGGAGAAATCGCAAAGGAACACAATATAATTTTCCATACGGATGCAGTTCAAGCTCTTGGTGCTGTTAGAATAGATGTAAAAAAACAACATATAGATTTAATGTCAATGTCAGCGCATAAACTTGGCGGACCTAAGGGCATCGGAGGAATGTACATTAGAAAAGGAGTTAAAATAGATAATTTAATTCACGGCGGAGGACAAGAAAGAGGAAAAAGAGCTGGTACAGAAGGAGTTCAAAATATAGTTGGTTTTGGAAAAGCTGTTGAATTAGCCGGTAAAAACTTTGACCAATATGTTTCTAAATTAACTGAAACTAGAAATAAGTTAATGGAAGGTATTAAAAATAACATACCTGATGTTGTGTTAAACGGTCATCCAACTATGAGGTTACCAAACAATGTTAACTTTTCATACAAATATATAGAGGGTGAATCAATATTACTTCTTTTAGATATGGATGGAATAGCTGCATCAAGTGGTTCAGCTTGTACTTCTGGTTCACTTGACCCATCACACGTACTTTTAGCAACTGGACTTGACCATGGAACAGCTCACGGTTCAATAAGGTTTACAATAAGCGAAGAAACAACAGATGAAGATATAAATTTTGTAATACAAACAATGAAAAACATAATTGAAAAATTACGAGCAATTTCACCACTAAAAAAGAACATGTAAATAAGTGGTAACAATAATAAAGTAAATTGGAGGATGAAAATATGTATACGGAAATAGTAATGGATCATTTTAAAAATCCAAGGAATGTAGGTGCAATAGAAAATGCAGATGGTGTTGGCCAAGTTGGGAATGCTAAATGTGGAGATATAATGAAAATATATTTAAAAATTAAGGATGATATAATTGAAGACGCTAAATTTGAAACATTTGGTTGTGGCTCAGCAATTGCATCATCTAGCATGGCTACAGAATTAATAATAGGTAAAAGCATAAATGAAGCTGTAGAATTTTCTAACAAGGCTGTAGTTGAAGCTTTAGGGGGACTTCCACCGGTTAAAGTACACTGTTCAGTTCTTGCAGAACAAGCAATTAAATCAGCATTATATGATTATGCACAAAAAACAAATAAAGTTATTAAAGGGTTAGAGAACTATACTCCTGAAGATGATGAAATTCATTGTCATTAATATTGATGGTTTTAAAGAGCGGTGACGTAATGCAAGCATTACAGTCACCGTTTTATGTTGTACATAAGTTAATGTATTATAATTATAGTTGACAACATACGATTGCATACATTATAATTTACTTTATTATAATGCGAACGAATGATAAATATAATGGAGGATATGAATGAATAGATTTTCAATAAATAATATTAGGAAAGAATTTTTAAATTTTTTTAAAAGTAAGGAGCATTTAACGGAACAAAGTTTTTCTCTTGTTCCTAAGAATGATAAAAGTTTATTGCTTATAGGTGCAGGAATGGCACCTATGAAAAGATATTTTACCGGAGCAGAAACACCACCTGCAAAAAGAATGGCAACATGTCAAAAATGTATCAGAACTGGGGATATTGATAATGTAGGTGTTACAGCCAGACATCTAACTTTTTTTGAAATGCTCGGTAACTTTTCCTTTGGTGATTATTTTAAAGAAGAAACCATAGAGTGGGCTTGGGAGTTTTTGACGGAGATATTGAAAATAGATAAAGATAAGCTTTGGGTTACAGTTTATGACAAAGATGATGAAGCTTTAAAAATATGGAATGAAAAAGTTGGTCTTTCTCTTGATAGAATTATTAAGTTAGAAGATAATTTCTGGGAATTAGAATTAGGTCCAAGTGGTCCTGACTCAGAAATATTTTATGATACAGGTATAGAGAATGGCTGCGATTCACCTGATTGTAAACCGGGCTGTGATTGTGATAGGTTTATAGAAATATGGAATCTTGTATTTACTCAATTTGATAAAGATGAACAAGGAAATTACAACCCCCTTTCAAATCCAAATATAGATACAGGTATGGGGTTAGAAAGAGTTTCCACCGTATTACAAGGTAAAGAATCAGTCTTTGATGTTGAGCCGTTAATAAGCATCGTAAGGAAGGTTGAAGAAATATCAAAAATAAAATATGGATCTGATACTAAAAAAGATACTGCAATGAAAATTATTTGTGATCATTCAAGAGCTGCTACTTTTATGATTTCTGATGGCGTTATACCATCAAATGAAGGTAGAGGATATGTTCTTAGAAGGCTGATTAGAAGAGCCATCCGTCAAGGTAAATATTTAGGCGTTGAAAACCAGTTTTTATGTGATACCGTACAGGTTGTTATAAATGAATGGAAAGAAGCATATAAGGACCTTTTAGAAAAAGAAAGCTATATACTAAAGGTCATAAGTCTGGAAGAAGAAAAATTTAAAACCACTATAGACCAAGGACTGGAATTGCTTCAAAAAGAAATAGATATAATAAAAGAAAAAAATGAAGATACCTTAGATGGCAGTGTAGCGTTTAAGCTATATGATACTTATGGTTTTCCTTTAGAACTTACAGAGGAAATTTTAAAAGAAAATGGCTATAGCCTCAATAAAGGTGAGTTTGTTTCAATTATGGAAGAACATAGGAAAATGGCAAGAGATGCAAGAAATAAAACCGGAAGTTCAGGTTGGAAAGACGAACAATTTAATATTGAAACGTCTAAAACTGAATTTACAGGATATACAGATGTATCAAATGAATCTGAAATACTTAGTATTGTTGTTGATGGAGCAGAGGTAGACTCTATAAAAGAAGGACAAAAAGGAGTAATAATACTTGATATAACTCCATTTTATGCTGAAGGCGGCGGTCAGATAGGGGATACGGGAAGTATATTGTCCAAAGATGCTGAAATTAATGTATTAAATACAAGAAAATATAACAAGGATATTTTTATTCATGAGGTAGAAGCAATAAAAGGTGAAGTGTCCGTGGGTGAAAAAGTTACGTCAAAAATAGATTTAAAAAGAAGAAAGAACATTGCAAAAAATCATACATGTACGCATTTGCTTCACAGAGTACTGAGAAATTTATTTGGGGATCATGTAAATCAAGCAGGTTCATATGTTTCTGAAGATAGATTAAGATTTGATTATACTCATTTTGATACTGTAGATAGTGAAACAATTAAAGAAATAGAAAAACGTGTAAATGAAGCAATACAATCTGATTATAAAGTAGTTGTTGATTTTTTAAGCTTAGAAGAAGCAAGAAAAACAGGTGCTACAGCACTTTTTGATGAAAAATATGGAGATACTGTAAGGGTTGTTAGCATAGAAAACTTTAGTAAAGAGCTTTGTGGCGGTACTCATATAGAAGAAACATCGAAAATAGGAATGTTTAAAATAATTTCCGAAGGTAGTATTGCTTCTGGAGTTAGAAGAATAGAAGCAGTAACCGGAAAGGCAGCATATGAATATTTAGTAGAGCTTGATAATATGGTAGAAGAGTTGTCTAATATAATGAAATCTACCAAGGATGAATTGTTGAGCAAAGTTATAAATCTAAAAAAAGAATCAAAAGAAAAAGATAAAGAAATACAAAGGTTAAATAATGAAATTCTTAAAAACAGTATGGATGAAATTCTCGAGCAATATGAAGAAATCAACGGAATTAAATTGTTTGCTTTAAAGATGAAAGATAAAGATGCAAATTCATTAAGAGAAATTGCCGATAAAATTAAAGATAAAAATAATAGCTGTGTAATACTTTTAGCGTCTGAATTAAATGAAAAAGTATTGTTTGTATCTTCTGTAACAAAAAATTTAATTCAAAATGGGTTGCATGCTGGAAATTTAGTTAAAGAAGCTGCTTCTATAGCCGGAGGCGGCGGAGGCGGCAGACCGGATTTTGCTCAAGCTGGCGGAAAAAATCCAAGTAAAATAGACGATGCAGTAAATGCTGTCAGAAATATATTAAAATCAGTAAACAGGTAAAGTTTAATAAACGGTTATAATAATTTGATATAACCTGACAATTCAACCATAATTACCCATGATTGTTTCTTAATACAAATAATAAATAATTATGGTTGATTTTATTACAAAAATGTATTATAATTAAAAGAGGTGTTTTTTATGGATAAAAAAGTTAATAATACTGCAAAGTTTGATTATAATATGGAATCTCTAAATGGAGCTAGAGAAATTATATCTCAAGTATATGAGTCATTGAAGGAAAAAGGATATAATCCAAACAATCAGCTCATAGGATACATATTATCAGGAGATCCAACATACATTACTAATCATAATAATGCAAGAAGTTTAATACGTAAAATTGAAAGAGATGAACTATTAGAAGAAATACTAAATGTATATTTAGATGTAATAGAACTTTAAATTACGGAAGTAAACAGCAGTATATTAATAATATACTGCTTCATTTATATGGTGAAAATGATGGAATATATTAATTTTTTTGAGAAAGCCAATGTTTCTAAATTATGTTATGGCACGCTTTCTCTAAGTAATTTACAAAATAATGATACCGATGATAATAAAATAAAATTATTAAATTATGCTTATGAAAATGGAATAAATTTTTTAGATACAGCTGAGCTTTATAATAACTATAAATTATTAAAAGAATTCATAAAAGATAAAGACAGGGAAACACTAACTATAGCTACAAAAAGCTATGCATACGATAAGAAAACTGCTGAATATAGTATTAATAAGGCTTTGAAAGAAATGAATACCGATTATATAGACATATTCATGCTTCATGAGCAAGACAATGGAAATAACTTTCTTGGTCATTATGAAGCTGTGGAACGTTTTATGAAGTACAAAAGTGATGGTATAATTAAACATTTTGGAATATCAACTCATAGAATAGAAGCAGTGAATGACAGTATAAAATTTAAAGAAATAGAAATTGTCTTTCCTTTACTAAATATGAAAGGTATTGGAATACAAGACGGTAATATTACAGATATGATAAATGCTGTAAAATTGGCAAATAAGAATAACAAATTTATTTTGGCTATGAAAATTTACGGAGGAGGGCATCTCATAAATAATGCAAAAAAAGCATTTGATTTTGTGAAAAACCTTAGGGAAGTAGATGCTATAGCCGTTGGTATGGGCACTAAAGAAGAAGTGGATGCAAATATCAGTTACTTGGAAAACAATGAGTTAAATCATAATATAAAAAATAAACTAAAAAATCAAAAACGTACTCTCGTAATAGAAGAGTGGTGTATAGGTTGTGGAAGATGCGTAAAAAAATGCAAACAAAATGCATTAGAAATTGTTGATGGAAAGTGTAAAGTCAATATGAGCAAATGTGTTTTATGCAGTTATTGCGCAGGTGAATGTGCGGATTTTTATATCAAAATTGTGTGAGGTTTATATGGACAGAATTATGGGTCTTGATGTAGGAGATAGAACTATAGGAGTTGCTGTAAGTGATTTGTTGATGATAACAGCACAAGGAGTAACAACTATAAAAAGAACAAATCTGAAGAACGATATTAATGAGCTCAAAAAAATAATAGAAGAATATAAGGTTACTAAAATTGTTTCAGGACTGCCAAAAATGTTAGATGGTACGGTTGGAATCCAAGGTGAAAAAGTTTTAGAATTTTTGGAGAAGTTAAAAAAACATATAGATTTACCTATTGAGCTTGAAGATGAGCGTTTTACTACATCAATATCTGAAAGAATGTTAATAGACGCCGATGTTAAAAGAAAAAAAAGAAAAGAAGTTATAGACAAATTAGCTGCTGTTCAAATATTGACGACATATATGCAGCGAACAAAATTAAAAGGCATCTGATGTCAAATCCTACGGAGGTCACATGGAATATGGAAGATAATATAATTGAACTTATTAATGAGGAAGGTAAGGTAGAAAAACTTGTTATTGAAGCAACTTTTCATGTTGACGATGTTCAGTATGCGGTACTTCATGAAGTAGATTCTGATGAAGGTATGATATACAGCTTAGATGAAACTGAGGACGGGGAAATTATATTCAATATAATTGATGATGAAGAGGAATTAAAAGAAGTAATTGAGATCTATGAAGGAATAGCTGATGAACTAATATAATTAAATTTTTGAGGTGTGCTTATGGGTGATGTTGAATTCTTAAAAGATAAACTTGGTGAAAAAAATTTCAAAATGACTAATCAAAGGAAAATAATATTTGAAATCTTAACTGAAAAAGAAGAAGATCATCTCAGCCCAGAAGAAATATATGAGCATATAAAGGATATATATCCTGAAATAGGCCTTGCGACAATATATAGAACCCTTCAATTATTTGAAGAAATAGGATTAGTTTATAAGCTTAATTTTGATGATGGATGTTATAGATATGAAATATTATCTCAAAATAACAAGGAAGTTCATCAACACCATCATTTAATCTGCAAAAAATGCGGCAAAATTATTGAAGTCAAAGAAGATCTAATGAACTCATTGGAAGAAATAATAGAAAAACAATACAATTTTGAAATAAAAAATCATGTGGTCAAATTCACCGGAATCTGCAGTCAATGTAGAAATAAGGAGAAAAATAATGGCAACAGAAAAGAAACATAAACTAAAGATAATTCCTTTAGGAGGATTAGGAGAAATCGGGAAAAATATGACAGTTGTAGAATATGGAAGCAACATTGTGATAATTGATTGCGGTATGTCATTTCCCGAAGACGAAATGCTTGGTATTGATATTGTAATACCTGATATAACATATTTAATTAAAAATAAAGATAAAATAAAAGGAATTATTTTAACTCATGGACATGAGGATCATATTGGTTCCATACCATATGTATTAAAAAAAGTAAATGTTCCTATTTATGGAACAAAATTGACACTTGGCTTACTAGGAAATAAACTATTAGAACATAAATTAGAAGATGTATCACTAAATATTTTGAATGCAGGAAAATCAGTAAATCTCGGATGTTTTAAAGTAACTTTTATAAGAAATAACCATTCAATTCCTGATGCTGTAGGTCTTGCAATTGATACACCAATAGGAACGGTGGTGCATACAGGAGACTTTAAAATAGACTTTACTCCTATTAATGGTGATGTAATTGATCTTGATGCTTTTGCAGAGCTTGGAAGAAAAGGTGTTTTATTGGCTATGTCTGATAGTACCAATGTTGAAAGACCTGGTCACACTGATTCCGAAAGAACTGTCGGAGCTAAATTTATGGAAATATTTAAAAACTGTGAATCAAGAATTATTGTAGCTTCTTTTGCATCGAACGTTCATAGAGTTCAGCAAATAATTAATGCTGCAGTGGCTTATAATAGAAAAGTTGCAATATCAGGTAAAAGTATGATAAATGCCGTTAAGGTTTCTCAGGAGCTTGGATATTTAGATGTTCCTGACGGTACTATAGTTCATGTTAATGACATTAGGAAGCTTAAAGATAATGAAGTTGTTATAATTACAACAGGTAGTCAGGGGGAGCCTATGTCGGCTCTTACAAGAATGGCAAACAATGATCATAAAAAGCTTGAAATAAAACGTGGAGATTTGGTCATAATATCTGCAAATCCAATACCAGGCAATGAGAAAACTGTGTCAAGAGTTATTAATATGTTGTATGAAAAAGGTGCAGATGTATTATATGATGCATTAATGCAAGTTCATGTAACCGGTCACGCAAAACAAGATGAGCTTAAATTAATGTTAACTCTTTTAAAACCAAAATTCTTTATTCCTGTTCATGGTGAATATAGACATTTGATGCTCCATGCAAAACTTGCTGCTAACTTAGGTATAGACGAAAAAAACACTATAATTGGTAAAAATGGAGATGTTATTGAAGTTACTTCAAAATCAATTATGAAAAATGGAAATGTAACTTCAGGTAATATTCTTGTAGATGGTTTAGGTGTAGGAGATGTTGGCAATATAGTTTTAAGAGATAGAAAGCTTTTATCTGAAAATGGTTTGATAATTGTTGTATTATCAACAGAAAGAGGTACCGGGAAAGTTCTTGCCGGCCCTGAAATTGTTTCAAGAGGATTTATTTATGTCAGAGAAAATATTGATTTAATTGAAGAATCAAAAGCGGTAGTTAGACGCGCCTTGAACAAATGCCAAGAAACTAATACAAGAGAGTGGAATAATATAAAGATGGCTATTAAAGATTCACTTAGCAGCTTTATTTATGAAAAAATTAAAAGAAATCCAATGATACTTCCTATAATTGTAGAAGTTAATAATAATGAATTACCGGATTTAACAGATAAATAATCAAAAAAAAGGGCCTTAGAGCCCTTCTTCTATTCTTGATGGGGGATTTTCAATTTCTTCAATGGGTAAATCTTTATAGCACAGATACCATTGAACACAATTTGCATCTTCATAATCAGGATTATTAGCTCTTTCTAACAGTCCGTCAAATGTATTTGGATAAGGTATGATTACCGGATCTCCAGGCATCCAGTTAGCAGGCGTGTTGACTTTAAACTCATCAGTAACTTGAAGGGCATCTATGAGCCTTAAAATTTCGTACATATTTCTACCGTTAGTAGCCGGATATGTTAATATAGCCCTAATTCTTTGAGTAGGATCTATAATAAAAACATCTCTCACAGTTTGTTCATAAATTCTATCAGGATTTACCATTCCGTACATAGCTGCAATTACAGAGTCTCTGTCAGCAATTACAGGAAATGGTATTTTTATACCTGTAAATTCAAGTATATTATATAACCATGCTAGATGTGACGGGTTGCTGTCTATACTGATACCTAGTAATTGTACATTTCTTTTTTCAAATTCAGGATAAAGCTGAGCAAATGAAATAAATTCAGACGTACATACAGGAGTAAAATCTCCCGGGTGAGAAAAAAACAAAACCCATTGCCCTCTAAATTGTGACATTGTAATAGGCCCTTCTGTAGTAATTGCTGTAAAATCAGGTGCAATTCTTCCTATAGTTAGGCATTCTCTACAAATATTTGAATTATTATTGTTAATATTTTCAACGTTGTTACTTTTTGAAATCATGATAACCTCCTTGTTATGTATATATGGTCATTATATGATTTATTATGAACTTTGTTAATTTATAGTAAAATAAAAAGAAGAAGTCACATACGCAACTTCTTCTTGCTTACATATTATTTTTTTACGTTATGAAAGTTTACACCTAATACCGGTCCAAATTGAGATGGTTTGTTATTTACAATCTTTTTTTCCTTAATTCGAGCATTTTCACTATTGATAACACTACTTAAATTTGGATTTAGAGCACCTGATTTTAAATCAGATAATCGAGACTGCCCATCATTTTTTATTTTGATTTTATTTATCTTGTTAATACTTTCAAAATTAGGAGTGTTACCATAGTTACCATTTTCGTAGTCCAAAGCAACCAGTCCTTTCAAAATAATTCTTTCATACGCTTATTTAATGTAAGCAATATTATATTAACCAATATAGAATTAAATATTCAAAAAAATATCTCAAATATTTTTTTTATTGTAATAATCAATAAAAGATTGTATAATAAAATGAATTCAAATAAGTTTATCATATTTTTGGAGGCTGTATGAAAAAAAAAATAGGTTTTTTCTTATTGGTTATAATTGTACTTGCTATAGGAATTAATTATTATATAAATAATTATATTGACAATTTTTTAAAACCAGTAGATTCTAATGATGACAAGAAAATAATAGTTGAAATACCTGAAGGAAGTTCAACTAATAATATAGCAGAAATACTTTTAGATAATAAATTAATTCAAGATTCTAAAGTATTCAAGTATTATGCAAAAAAAACAAATTCAGATATTAAATTAAAAGCTGGAAATTATGTTTTATCTAGAAATATGAGTGTAGATGAATTGTTAAATGTTCTTATTAAAGGAGGAACTACAGGAAATACTGTAGATATAACCATTATAGAAGGACTAACCATTGAAAAAACTGCACAATCAATTTCTGAACATCTTGGATTAAATTATGAAATAATGTTATCTTTAATGAATAATGCGGATTATTTCAGAGAGGATTATCAATTTTTGATAGATAATCCTGAAATTAAGGGTTTACAAGGATATTTGATGCCTGAAACTTATAATGTTTATATTAAATCTGATGAAGAAACTGTCATAAGAGTTATGCTGTCACAATTTGATGATTTTTATAAAGAAGATATTAAGCCTTTGCTTTCTAACTCAAGCCTAAGTATGGAAGATGTTATTAATCTGGCAAGTATTGTTGAAAAAGAAGCTGTGCTTGATGAAGAGAGGGATGTTGTTGCAGCTACATTTTTAAATCGTTTAGATGTAAATATGAAGCTTCAATCGTGTGCAACGGTTAATTATGCTCACGGTGAATGGAAGGAAAGACTTACAAATGAAGATATAGCTATCGATTCTCCGTTCAACACTTATATAATTGAAGGATTACCACCTGGACCAATTAACTCACCAGGTAAAAAATCTATTTTAGCAGTTTTAGAACCAGCTGATGTTGATTATTTGTTTTTTGTAGCAATAGGAGATGGTTCGCACTATTTTTCAAATAATTACGAAGACCATCTAGCGGCAAAAAATAAATATTTAAATTAAAAGGATTACAAATGGATAATATAAATAGAGAATACATAGATGTGTATATTAACAGTTTAATTGAAAACAGAGATGAAAAATTAGAAAAATTTAGGTTAGAATGTGTAGAAAGACAATTACCTATAATTCATAAAGAAGTTGGACAATTTATAAAACTTATAATTAATCAGATAAATGCCAAGAATATAATTGAAGTCGGTACCAATGTAGGATACTCTTCAATATTTATGAGTCATGTCATGAATAATGAAGGCAGAATAGTAACGTTAGAAAGAAGTGAAAAATTCTATAAAGAAGCAATTGAAAATATTAAGAAATTTAATTTGGAAAAAAATATAGAAGTGTTTTATGGAGATGCTGTTGAAATTTTGGATAATATTAATATTGATGGATCTTTTGATTTAGCATTTATAGATGCAGCCAAGAGTTATTATGCTACATTTTTTGATAAATGTTCTAAAATGATGAAATCAGGCGGAATAATTATTTCTGATAATGTATTGTATCAAGGAATGATTGCAACTGATGATTTGGTTGTTAGAAGGAAAAAAACACTGGTTAGAAATATGAGAGATTATCTAGAATACATTTCGCATGACGATAGATATATAACGTCAGTTTTACCATTAGGAGATGGGTTAGCAATTAC